>OFCH01000019.1_pt1 | contig 92218 bp, 121 predicted proteins | sample 1520771 | NCBI WGS metagenome assembly OFCH01 (sample SAMEA2699034, study PRJEB24076) | metagenome | biome: Human gut stool | place: Spain | collected 2012-10-23 | reverse complement strand
GGAATCCCGACACGTCAACTCCCCAAGGAGTTGACAAAAACATAGGAACACCCCCTGATCGGATGAAACCTGGCGGGTCCTAGTGAACGTTGCAACCGCCACTGGAACCCGCCCCAACCTCAAAAGCATCGGGGGGGCCTCCCGCGCCATCACTGTTCGCAAGGGGCCGCTATGCGGGAATCCGGAAAGGCCATGGGCCGCGCATAGGCGCGCCGCATGACGAGGAAACGCATTGTCAGGGAGACGGGCACGTTCGCCCGGCATATGGGCGGCGGGTTCGTGCGCACGGTCAACGGCGCCGCATGGCTGTACATGAGGATGCCCGACCAGCCGTCCGTCACGGACGCGTCCGGCATGGAGGAACGTTTGAAGGCCGCCCGCCCCATGCTGTCGATACTCGGCGGGCTCGCCGACCGGACGCCGCGCGTCCCGTTCGCCGGCCGCAAGGCCATGAAGGGCTTGTACCGGCGCGTCCACATCCTCGCGGTCAGCGGCTCACGCCCCTTCGAACCCAGCCCCACGCTCGACCCGGACAACCGGCTGCGCCTCGCCGCCGAACAGGAGAGGCTCGCCGTGCGCGACCGGTTCACCCTGTTCGGCGTCCGCCTGAACACGGGCGGCGGGCAGAGCGGCGTGAAAGGGTTCCTGAAAGGCGTCGCCGACGAGGACGGGTGGACGCCCGACGACGCGTTCGAACACGACCTTCAGGACATGCGCGCCCTCATGGAGGACGCGGGCTGCCGCATCCCGTCCGACACGTCGATGCGCCGCGCCATGGCGTTCTGGCCCACCGACCGCAAGCCCGAGGGACTGCCCGTCATGGTCGAGCACGACCACATGCACACGTTCCCCGACTACCGGTCCGCGTTCGTCGCGGCCCGCATGCGCGAGAAGGTCGACGACTGCCGCAAATGGTCGGCGAGAATCCCCGGCTCCTACCCTTTGACCGTGGTCACGCTCGGCGTGCTCCCCTTCAAAGGCGAGAACAACACCGCCCCCGGCTCCGACTGGGCGGCCGGCCTCCTGGACGCGAGCCGGTGCGGGGCCGTCGCGATCAGCGTGAAGGGCCTGGTCGAACCGGGGGAGATGACCCGCGAACAATTGGACAAGGACGCGGACAAGGTGCTCGACAAGGCGTACGAGCAGGCGGCGGGCGGCCGCAAGGCGAACCTGGGCGTGGCGCGCGAACTGGAGGCGGCGAACGGCGAATACCAGGCGGACGGCAAGCCGTGGCCCACGCTCGTCCAGGCGCACGCGCACGCCGCACTGCCCATGATCGTGGAACAGTCGAACCGCGTCCCCTATCCGGGGCACGTCGGGTTGAACCCGGACCGGCAGGAGGCCGCGTTCGAGGACATGCAGATCGGTTCCGACGACATGATCGAATACGATCCGTCGCCCCTGTACTGGCCGGCCCCGATCCTCGCGTTCAGCGGGCTCGCGGGCTGCTCCATGACGGGCGACGATTCGGGGCGCGGCCTGGACTCCGACCTGCCGGGCGCGTTCGTGGGCGTCACGGAGGCGGACGGGCAGCCGGTCTACGATTCGCCGTTCGCCGCGTCCAGACGCAGCGGGAAAGCGATTTCCATAATCGTGGGCAGCACAGGGTCTGGCAAAGCGGTTTCCCTCGGCACGCCTCTCCCCGTGCCCCCGCAGAAAAGGTTCCCCGAGGGCGGCCTCGTGCCGTTGCGCGACCTCGAGGACGGCGACATGCTCTATGCGCGCGACGGGAAGACCTACCCGATTCTCGGCATGAGCCCCATCGGGGACGACGACATGTACGAGATCGTCCTGTCCGACGGGCAGAGGATCAAGGCCAGCGGCGACCACCAATGGTGCGCGTGGACATGGCGCGACCGCAACTTCGCCCGCACCGGCAAACACCGGAAGAGCCTCGAACGCCGCGAACGGGTCCGGAAGGCGCAGGAACGGCTGCGCGCCATGGCCGCCGGACACGGCATGGACGAATGGTGGGACTGCGAACGCATCTGGCGCGAGGTCCGGACCCTCGTCGCGCCGTTCGCGGGCAAGGGCGGGGAGACGTGGGTGAGGAACGCGCTCCGCTTCGCCGACGTGCCCTCCCGCATGCAGCCCGGCAGGACGCGCAACAGGCCCAGGGGACGCTTCTACGAGCCCGCCCCGCTGCTCGGGCACATCCGCGACAGGTGGGAGCACACCGTCGGCAACGGTTTCGGGGCCGAAGCCAGGGCGCTGCGGCTCGCCAGGCTCGACGGGCTCATCGCCGACCCTCCCGCCGAACCGATCGACACGGCATGGCTCCTGGAACGGTTCGGGGACCTCGGCGTATCGAAAAGCGCATTCGAGTCCGCCCTGAGATCCTACGACGGGCCGCGGGCGGAGCCTGCGGAAACGGCCCGTCGCATGCGCGTCGCATGGCCCGCGCCGCTCGCCCTCGCCCGCCTCGCCGACCGCATCGGCTGGCGGTACCGGGACGAACCCGGTGCCGGACACGGCGAACAGACCGTCACCACCCGCGAGATGCTCGACGAGGGGCTGCTCGCCGACGGCGGGCAGGCGAACTGGGCGATCCGCGCCACGGCCCCCGTCCAGGGCGTCCGCACGGACCTGCCCATCGACCCGTGGACGCTCGGCGCATGGCTGGCCGACGGGTCGAAGACCGGCGGCGGCTTCGCCTCCGACCCGTCGAACGGCGACCTCGACCACCTGGAGAACCGTCTGCGAACCGCCGGATACGAGGTCACCCGGAGTACGTACGACCCGCAGAAGACCTACGCGAAACGCCTTGTCCGACAGCTCCGGGCGAACGGGTTCTACGGGAACAAGCACATCCCCGAACCCTACTTCCACGCCGACGTCGAACAGAGGCTCGAACTCGTGCGAGGCCTGCTCGACCAGGACGGCGCCATCGACCAGAACGGGAGCGTCGAGTTCACCCAGTCCATCGACCACAAGCCGATCGTCGACGGGCTGACCCGTCTCCTGCGCTCCCTGGGCGTCGTCGTCCACGAGGCCACCCGCACGAAGGCCGGATACACGGCGGACGGGGAACGCCACGAGACCCGCGACCGCCTGCGCCTCACGTTCACCACAAGCCTGCCCGTGTTCTCCCTGCCCCGCAAACGCATGCTTCTCCCCACTGAATTGCGCGAGACCTCGAAATGGCTGTACGTGAAAGGCATCCGGCCGATCGCCGACTGCCCGCACCGTTGCCTGAGCGTCGCCAGCCCCGACCGCACGTACCTGATCGGCGGCTACGTGCCCACGCATAACACCCGGCTCGGCCTGCATGTCGCCGCCCAATGGGGGCGCCTGCCCGACCCCGAGCATCCGGGCATGCAGATCCCCGTCGTCTTCTGGGATCCGAAACCGAAATCATCCGACTTCGAACCGTTCGTCAGGAAACGCGGCGGCGTGGTCGTCAAGCTCGACCGGCCGGAGGCGCGCGGCATCCTCGACCCGCTGCGCTGCATCCCCAGGCATATGACGGACACGATCGTGCAGACGTCGGTCGCGATGCTCAGCCAGATCACGGGCGGCGCGAACCCGGACCGCGCCTGGGAGATGGGCGTGTCCAGCATCGTCGGCTACGGTTTGCGCCACGGCGCCGACTGTCTGGGCGAATGCGTGCGCCTCGCCTGGGAGGAGTATGCCCATAGGGGACGGGAGGCGAAGGACATCGACCCGCTCGTCGAAAGGATCCGGCCCGTGTTGGACCGTGCCGTCAAGAACGACCCGTTGATGCCGCTCATCTACGGGACGGAGCCGGGCGGACGCCGCCTGTCCCTCTCCCAGGGCATGACCCTGATCAGCGCGGGCGCGTTGAACGTGATCACCGACAAGGAGATCCAGGGCGCGCCCACCGACGTGCAGCGCTGGGTGTGCCGCATGGCCGCGCTGGGCGCCTCCTGCCTGGTGATCGGCCGCAACGGGGCCGTCGTCATCGACGAGGCGTGGAGCCTGCTGCAGGACCGGTTCGGCCGGAGCGTCGTCGACCGTATGGGACGCCTGTCCCGCGACCAGCATTACATGGTGATGATGCTCTCCCAGAAGGCCGACGAGTTCGTGGACGCGGGGATCGAGGATTTCGTCGGCAAGGTGTATGTGCTGGCCGTGGGCGCCCGCAACGAGGGTTCGGGCCGCGACAGTCAGGCGCAGGCCGCCTGCCGGCTCGCGAACCAGCCGTTGGACGGGCGTATGCATGCGCGCATGATGCATGACAAGTATGTGGATCCGGATTCCCGCGCCCCGGACTGGGAGAGCCTGTACCCGTTGAGGGATCCGGAGACGGGCGGGCTGCTGCGCGGGTCGGTCGCCTACCTGCAGGTGGGGGATGCGGCGAGCGCGATACCCGTGGTGGTGCGCGTCGACGGTTCCCTGGATTAGGAGCGTCGCAGGGTGGGCGCGTAGGCGCGGCGTGTCCACCATACGCCGTGCCCCTGCGCGTCCATGCTGCCGTTGGCGAACGCCGTGTCGCCGTCGAGCCACCAGTTGACGCGTGTCCCGTCCCCGGGTTCGACGTGCAGGTTGGGTGTGTGGATGCCCTGCCCGTCGGGGTCGAACCCGTGGTCGCGCAGGCCGTCGATGATGCGGGCCAGGGTCTGCGCCTGGCCGATGGTGAGTCGTTCGTATGCGTCGTTCATGGGGTCGGGTATGCGTCACATGCTGGCGTCCGCGTTGCCGGGCGCCGGCATGGGCGTGGGTGTCGGCTGCGGGGCCGGCGTGGGCGTGGGCGTCGGCGTCGGCTGCGGGGCCGGCGTGGGCGTGACGGCCTGGGGCGTGTCCTGCGCCTGGGATCGCTCCTGTTCGGCCTCCCGTCGCGCCTCCGCCTCCTGTTCGGCCTTCCGTTTCGCCTCCGCCTCCGCCTTCTCCTCCTGTTCGGTCTTCTGCTGCTCCTGTCCGGCCTGCTTGTCGAGCCGTCCGAATTCCCGTTCCTTCGCGGCCAGGCCGTCCGCGTCCCCGGGCGCGGTCTCGGCGAGCGTTTCGAGCGCGGCGAGCGTCTGCCCTCCGGCCTTCGGATGGTTTTTCCTGCTTGCCGCGATCCGGCCGGTCAGGTCCCTCCATGCGGCGTCCAGCGCGTTCCGGTTCGCCTCGGCGAGCGTGCGGGCGCGGGTCTTGAGCGTGCGGGCCCGGGCCTTGAGCGTGTCCGTGTCCGCCTTGCAGGACGTGTCGGGCCCGTCGCCGGGTTTCACGCCGAGCGTCTTCGCCTGCCGGGCGAGCCCGTCCCATGTTCCGGCCTGCGCGGTGAGCGTCGCGCACGCCTCGTCGTGGGCCTTCCGCTGCCGGTCGGAGGCGATGAGCGTGCGCGTCGCGACGACGCCGCCCGCCAGGAGGGCGAGGGCGAGGATGGCGGCCGTGCCGGCGATGAGGATGCGGCGCGACGGGATGGGCCGGCGTGCGGAGGCCGGGACGGGCTCCCGCATGCCGTCGTCCGGCCCGGCCGCGAGAGTGTCGGTGCCCCAGTCGAAATCCGCGGGGATGCGCACGCTGGTGCCGGGCACGCTGACGAGCCGCGGCACGGGGTCGACGGCGTCTGGTCCAGCCGTCGTCGGATCGGCGTCTTCGGATCGCGGCCCGTCCCCGCCGGCCATGCCCCACCAGTCGTCGTCCGCGTCCATGTCGGGGGTCTCACCCGTCCCCGTGCGCGCCGGGATCCCGGCCGGCGGGCCCGGCATGGTCTCCTCGGCGTCCATGCCCCACCAGTCGTCGTCCGCCCCGTCGTCCGGCATGGGATCGGGCGCGTCTTCGGATCGCCCGTCCCTCCCGTCCATATCCCGTCGGCCGTCGTCCACGCCGACCGTGGTCGCGTCCGCCGGATCGGGGTCCGGTGTCGCGTCCGCCGCATCCGATCCGCTCCCGGAATCCCACCAGCCGTCGTCGGCGTCGGGTTTCCGCGTCGCGTCCCCGTCGGCCGGCTTCGCGACGGGTTCGGCGAGACCGGCCCCGGGATCGGCGGCGAAAGGATTGAACGGCATGCGCGACGCCTATGCGCGCATAGCCTGCGCGCATGAGACCACGATCGCGCACCCTCATAGCCGTCGCCACGCTCGCCGGCATCATCCTGACCGCCGGATGCGCGCGGCAGAAGACCGACACGGGGAAGACCGGGACGAAACCACAGGCCATGACGGCCACGCCCGACGCGAAGACCGTCGAACACGCCGCGGCGTTCGAGAGACGCCTGCGCGAATGGGGCGCCGACAGCACCATCCGCGCCGACACGCTCGCGCGAAAGGACGCGGGAAGCGTGCTCGCCTCACTGCACGGCACGCCGCCCGCGGACGATCCGACCACGGGCGAAAACCTGCCCGCCCGCCAGGCGGACGCGGGCCCGCACGCCGCCAACCCCGCATGCCGCGCCTACCGGCGGCTCGACCAGGTCGGCGACACGGGCGAACGCGCCTGGTGCGCGGACGGGCTCGACGCGGCCGCATGGCTCGCCCGCATCGCCTGGGGGTACGGGAGCCGGTGGACGGACGGGCCGCACTCGGCCGCGGACGGGACGGGCGTACGCGTGACCGGCACCGTCCGATTCATGTACCTGGCCGGCAACCAGAACCCGAACACGTTGCACGTGGACGACTGGTGGGGGATCACACCCACCTGGATCGACTATCCGGTGGACGACAGGCTCACGGTCCGGGACGGGCGGATCACGGGGATCCGCCACCGGCAGGCCGACCCCTGGTGGATCGACCCGTGGCTCGGCGTATGGGACACGGACATCGGCGACCGGATGAACGGCCGGGGAAGGGTCGGCATCCCCGTGAAGGGCGAACCCGACTGGGGGACGCTGACCGGCGACGGGCTGACCGTCATCCCGCCCGAAACCCGGTTCATGGCCGACGAAAACGTGGACATGAGCCTGTGGGGGAGCATCCCCGTGCGGGTCGGCGACGGCCAGTCCTGCCAGAACCCGGGCTACTGCTAGAGCTTCCAGCTGTCCTTCCAGAAGAACCCGTTGCCGGAGGCCGCCGCGTATTCGCCTTTCGTCAGCCAACGCGCGTTGTAGCTGGTCCACAGGCCCGCGCCCCCGTCGTTGAAGTTGCCTTCGCTGATCATGATCTTCCAGCCGGACGGATCCTTGTCCACCTTCTCCACGAACGCGACGTGGTTGTTGCCGCCGCCCCAGAAGCAGACGCCCGCGCCCGGTCTGGGCTCGTCGGAACGCGTCCACCCCTTCGTGCCCGCCGCCCAGTCGGACAGTTGTCCGCCGTTCATCGTGTGCGGGTTGATGACGTCCCCGTCGTGCACCAGCCATGAGCGGGCCAGCCAATACCAGTAGCACTGGTAGTTGCCCGCGGCCTGCCAGTCGAGGGGAGGGGCACCCATGTCCCCGGCCTGGCAGATCTTCAGCTTCGTGGCGCACATCCACCCGAAGTCATGCGTGTTCGTGGGCGCGCCGCCCACGTCCCCGTATTTCGCGTTCCCGTCGGACGAATCATCCGCATCCGCGTCGCATGACGCGTCCGTGTCCGCCGTGTCCGACGGGGACGCGGCGTCCTTCTTCCCGTCCGGCTTCGATTCGGCCGGGAAGTCGATGTCGGCGAGCTCCTTCGAATCGTAGTAGGCGCGCGCGTACTGCTCGCGTTCCTTCTCATGCCGGTCCGCCCAGTAGGGGCGCCCGTAGCCGGCCATCCAGGCGACGGCCGCGTCCTCGGGATTGTCGGCCTGCAGCCACCACGTGCGCAGGTCGTCGTCGATGGGCTCGTGCCCCTCGGCCTTGACCGCGTCGAGGAAATGGTTGTTGAAATCGGTCTGCGCGGTGGCGACGAGCATGCGGATCTGCACGTCCGCGTCGGAATCCTCGCCCGACACGTGGTTCGCGTCCATCCAGTTGCGGATCTTGCTTCGCGGCGTCCACTGGTTCAGCCCATAGCCGCGCAGCATGGGATCGGGTTCGCCGATCTGCTCCTGCGCGGGGTTCATGCCCGATTCGAACTGGATGACGCCGAGCACGCCCGCCGTGCTCGCCTTCGAATACCCGGCCTTGGCGAACGCCCTGGCGAGGGACGCGGCCACGTCGTTGGGCGTGACCGTCGTGTCCGTGTCGTCCGTACAGTCGGCCGTGTCCGCCATGGTGGCCGCGGCCATGGTGGTCATGCCCGCGGGCGCGGCCACGACCACCATGGCGAACGCGAGCAGCAGGACGAGCACCGGCGGGCTGGCGGCGAGCAGGAGGGGCAGGAGACGTTTCATACATGCCCGGCTATGCGGCCGGGACGCATACAAGGCCGGACGGTTGACCATCGAGAAAGGGGACCACACCCATGGACGAGACGATCGAGGACATGCGCCGCCTGGCCGGCGGCATTGAGGCCTGGCTTGAGGACAACGAGTACGATCGACGCCGAGCAAGGGCGCGTCATGCCCTGAACCTGTTCAAAGAGGCGGGCGTGGAGCCGGCCCGCGTCGCCCAGGCGGCGGACCCGTCGCATGCGGCCGCCCTGGCGCTCGGCCTGTACGACACGTGCGTGAAGACCCATGACCTCGAGCACGCGCGTCTCCTGAACCGGGTGGCGGCGGAACTCACGGAGGCCGTGTGAACGGGGGGCGCGAGGCGCGCATGTGGCCGGGCGTGACGGTCGCGGTCGTGCTCGCCCTGCTCGCGTTCATCATCAGCTTCGACGCGTTGCGCGCCGTCGGGCTCGCATGCGGGATCAACGCGGCGCTGGCGTGGATGTTCCCGATCATCATCGACGGGTCGACGCTCGCGTTCACGTGGGCGGCGTGGGCGTTCAAGACGCGGCGCATGGGCACCCTGTACCCGTGGCTCATGCTCGTCCTGTTCAGCGTGATCAGCCTGATCGGCAACGCGCTGCACGCGCATCCCGTCATGGTGAACGGGATGCTGCTGCCCGACTGGGTGCCGCCGGTCATCATGACCGTGCCGCCGGTCGCCCTGCTCGCGACCACGCACATGATCGTGCTCGCCGCGGGCCGCACGTTCGACCGGCAGGCCATGGCCGAGACCGCGGCGTCGGACCCGGCCGGGCCTTCGGCGGCTCCGACGCCGGAACCCACGCCCGGAATCGCGCCCGAACCGGACGCGTCCACGCCGGACGACCCCGCGCCCGCCATCGAGACGGATCACGATACGGAACCGGGACCGGACACGCCCGGGCCGGCCGACGGGGAGCCGTTGGGGCAACGCTGGGCGCAGGCCCTCGGCGACGCCGGGGACAGTCTCGCCGACAGGATGCTCGCCGCGCACGACGCGCGCCCCTGACGATCCGGACCGAACAAAAAAAGGGGTGTCGCGCCCGGACGGACGCGACACCCCTTTTCCCGCATGTCGGGGACGATCCTAACAGACGGGCATCACCAATTGCTCCACCGCGGAATCGTCCTGTTCGAACAGGACGGGCTTCATCTCACGGGTCTTCACCACCGACACCCTGTCCGCATCCATGCCCGCAAGCACGGTCAGCAGGTAATCCGCGTTCAGTTTCACGTTCACATCCCCCGTGATGTCCGCCTCCAGGAGACGCACGCCCTGCGAATCCGCATCCTGCCCGTCGCCCGCATACCGGACACGAAGCATCCCGTCCCGCTCATCCAGGATCAGCGGGATAATGCCCATGCGCGAGTCGAAGCAGACGCTTTTCAGCATGCGCGCCGCATCCATCAGGGCGCGCCTGTCCACGACCGCCACGCCCGCCGGCTCCTCCGGTTTGTCGAACAGGCGGTCCACCATCGGATACTGTCCGGCGGTCAGCACGATCGCGTCCGTGAACCCGCCCGTATCCACGACCATCATCCGGTCCGTGAACCCGATCGCGTTCACCCCCTTCGCGTTGCGTTTCACCCAATCCGCGTCCGCCAGCCATTCGCCGTCCGGCATGCCGCCGACCGGGATGGACCGGCGGCCGGCCATGTACCGGTTCGTGGCCGTCGCCGTCAGCAGGCCGCCGGCCGCGACGAATCTGACGGACGCGAGGACCGGCTGGTCCCTCGTGCCGCCCGCCTCCGGGGCGACGCTGCCGCACAACGCGGCGTACGCGTCCGCGTCCACGGGCACCATCCGCTCCGGGGCGGCCGGTTCGGCCGGACGATCCTTCTCCTCGCCGACACGCATGCGCAGCGACGCCTCGCCGCCACGCAACGTCAGATACCCGCCATTCGTCTCCACGCCGATCTCGCCCGACGGCATCGCGTTCGCCAACGCGTTCAGCCACAGGCCCGACACGACCGCGGAACCCGCCTCCAGGACGGTCGCGTCCACACGGCCATGCGACCACTGGCTGTCGCCCGCCGCGCTGATCGCCAGGCCGTCATCCGCGGCATCCAACGCGACATACGGGTTGTCGCGCTCCAGCACGCGCGCCGCATGCGCGACCATGTTCGCGAACTCCCTCGCATCGACCAATACCCTCACCATCATGTCCTTTCCACACGAAAACAACGGTTTGCGACCCGGGTATGCGTCACACGGGCGCGCCCGCGTCGAAATGGGGGACGGACAGGATCATGGGAGGCAGGCCCGCCATGTCCGGGGGAGGGCCGACCGTGCGCACCAGCACCGTGTGCAACGGCAGGCCGCGCACCGTCGCCGGATCCGACCCGACCGCCACGGCGGACGGGCCCGCCGTCAGATCCGCGCGCAACACGAACGTGCCGACCGTCATCAGGCCGGTCACCGAGGCGAGCAGCCCGCCCTCCAACTGGACCGCGTTCTGCGTGCCCGCCACCAGCTGCACGCCGTACGCGCGCCCCTTCTCACGCAGCCAGGCGAGGATGTCCGCGTTGCCGCCCCCCGTGTCGCCGTCCGCGCCCAACACGTCCGTCAGCTCGTCGACCAGGACGCGCACCGCGCGCCCACGCGCCTGCCAGCCCGCGCAGGAGGCGACGATCTCGTCCTTCAGGCCGCGGAACAGGAGCGCGCCGATCAGACGCCGCGCCCCGTCCGGCAGATCCGCATGCCGGCCGTCCACGCCGGCCCGGACCGCGGCGCCCAGGTTGACCATGATGCGCACGTCGCCCGCATGCGCGGACCGGCGGATCACGGACGCCCAGGACAGGACGCGCCGTCCCGGCGCGAACACGCGGCCCGCGGACGCGAGCACGTCCATCTTGTTCATGGGCGCGCGCAGCAGGCCGGCGAGCTCCCCGTCGCGGATCTTCGGCGTCCCCTTGTCCGACACGCCGCCATGCAATCGCTCCACCGCGTCCCGAACCCCACGCGTGTCGCACGCGAACACGCTCGCACGGCCCAGCATGCGCGCGTCCATCACCCCGTTACGGCCCAAAAGGCGCGCCGCATATTCGACCCAGCCCGACGGGACGGGAACGTTGCACGCGTTGCACCGCGCCCCCAGATCCGCCGCCGCCAGACCCTCCAGGGCGACGAACGTCGCGTCACGCAACTGGATGCGCGACTGGGGGCCGATCTGCTGGACGCCCAACGCGGCCTGCATGAGATCCGCGAACCGGCCCGCACGCTCCACGTTCGACCCGGCGCCCAGCAGGTCGATCATCGGCGTTGCCGGATCGTTCACGTCGATGACGAGCAGGCCCGGGATGAGACGCTTCAGCACGGGCTGCGCGTCCACGCCCTTCGATTCGAAGTCGACGAGCACGTCGCCCGTCCGATGCCGGCCGCCCATCCACCCGGCCACCCCATGCATCATGTTGCTTTTCCCGCCGCCGGGCTCGCCCATCAGCATCACGCCGCCGTACAACGCGTCCACGCTCATGCGCACCGTGCGCCGTTCCGCATCCACGCCCAGGACGGGACCGTCGCACCCGTCCAACTGGTCGGGCATGACCGTCAGCGCGCTCACCGACGCGTTGCGCCGGCCCGACGGGGCCGCCAGGGCGGCCAGCGCGCCGCACGGCAACGGCAGCGTGGACCGTTGGAACGCGTACGCGTGGACGCGGCGCTTCCGGCCCGGCCCGTCCGCGTTCTGATCGTCGCCCGCCATCCGGGTCTTCAGGTCGGCGGCGCGCGCCCACCGTCTGCGCGCACGCCACCAGTAATGACGGGGCCTCTGGGACAGGTCGTTCACGGGATCACGGCGCAGACGCCAGCGGACCGTCGCCCCCGCCGTCATGGCGAGCATGAGCAGAGGCACGGCCATGAGCCAGCCGGCCGTCATGGACGGGAGCATGACGGCCGGCACGGACACGACCGTCAGGAGGAGCATGCACAGAAGGAACCCCAGGCCGGGACGGCTCACATGCGCGGACAGGCCCGGCACCAGCCCCAGGTTCAACGCGTTCGCCGCCCGCTTCGCCTGATCCATCGCCGTACGCGGATCCGCGCCGCCCGCCATCACACGGCACGCGCCCAACCCCTCGCCCCTGAGCTTCGACGTGTCCGCCTGCATGTTGTACTCGTCGCCCAGCCAGTCCGACAGGCGGCCCGACTCGACCCAGCCGAGCCGGCGCACGTTCACCACGATCACCGTGTCCTCGCCCGCATCCAGGCGGGGACGTTCCAGGCTCGGCTCCCCGTCGCGCGCCGTACGCGCCAGGGACGCGCTGATCGGCACGAACGCGTGCGCCCACACACGAGGACGGTCCAGCACGTCCGGCCGCCCGCACGCGCGGATCGACGCGTTCGCCGCACGCGCTACCAGTTCGCCCGCCTTCTGCCCATACCGGTCGGACACCTCCACCCACCGGCGTTCCCCGGCCGCCACCAGACGGCACCCGTCGTCATGCCTCCACCAGTCCAGCCATCCGGGACGCGACGACAAGCCGATCGCGTCGGCCATGGCCTTCGCGTCACGCTGGAACCCCGCATCATCATCCGTCTCATCCGCGCGCGGCGCGGGAACCAGTTCGAACCACATGCCCCGCCCTATGCCCCGGAACGCATACGCGCGCGTGAAAGGAGGCCGGCATGCGCATGCGCGGCACCGGGCCGCGACGCGCATGCCGGACGCATGATGGGCGAATGGAAACCGAAACACAGGATGGCCGACGATCCGGACGCCAGGGAGGAGCTCGACCGGCATGTGCGCGGCATCGACTGGACCGACAGGGCCGTCGAATTCGGATCCCGGGAACGGATGCTGGTCGCCGCATGGATGCAGCAGACCGATCTCGTGGCAGGCGAGATGCGACGCCTCTACCCGGTCGAGGAGCAGCGGGACACCATGACCCGCTGGGTCATGGTCCGCGTGTTCGAGAAGATCACCGGCACGCCGGTCGAATCGAAAAGCACGCAATGGAACTGGAACGGCCTGTGGGATCCGACCGAACCCACGTCGTTCTGCGGATGGGTGCGGCGCATCAGCCTGCCGCTCGCCCAATGGAACGCGAAACGCGTGCTCCGTTCCGGGACGGCCAGCGCGAGCATGTTCGAGACCGAGGACGGGCATAATCCCGTATACGACGACGCGTCGAGCACGAGCGTGGCCGGCGGCACCGTGACAGCCGCCCCGTTCGAACGCAACCCCGCGTTACGCGTCCCCAGGCCCGTCGGCCGGATCAGGGAGCAGATGATGCGCGCCGTGACCGACGGCACATGCGAGGACGCGATCCGGATCGCACACGAGACGGGACTGTGGCATCACACGCTCGACACGCTCGACACGGACACCGCGTGCACGCTCATGCTCGCCCCCATCCCGCAGGACATGGCGCCCCTCCTCGAACACGACCCGCACCCATGGTCCGGCATGCATGACGCCGTCCGCCTCTACTGGCCGACACAGACCAGCCGCCGACGCGTCTGGCAGCCCGACCTGAAACGCGCCGTCCAACGGGTCGCCGCCGCCAACAACGTCACCGAATTCGACGTGATCACCGAGCTCGGCACCATGGCCGCCCGCCTGATCAGCGACTAGGAGCGTACATGCGCGAACGGGTCGGGACCGGACAGGCGGAACGCGTGCCCGCCATGCGCGTCACGCATGTCCAGGCTGATGGCGAGCAGCCATGCGGCAAGCCTCGCGCCGCCCGTCCGCTCGTCCAACAGCCAGGCGAGCGTCAGGGATCCGGCGCGCGCCCCATCCACCCCGCACCATTCGGCCGCGATCCGCGCATGCCGTTTGCATGTCGCCGTCCGATTGTCGAACGCGGCCTGTTCGACACGCCAGATGTGCAGGCGCAGCAGCGGCCTCGATCCCAACGCGTCGCGCAGCAGGTCGGACAGGGCGTGCGTGAAATCCCCGCGCTCCGCCTTCGCGCGCACCGCGACCAACGCCTCCGCGCGGACCAGTCCCGCGTCACGTGCCGCCTGGACGCCGCTCATCGCATCCGGGACCATGGCAGCCATGACCGTCCCCCCTCCGCCGGGTTCCATGCATCCGGATCCACGCCCATCCAAATGCAGGCGCCGCGCAGCCAATCCGGTTCCATCCCATGCGCCCACCCGCACGCATGCGAGTCGATGAGACGACGGCTCGCCTCATCCCACTCGTCCACGCCCCCGTATTCGGCGAGCCCGTCGAGCAATGCCCGCCAACGGCGTGCCGGCCACGGCTTCACGCCGGGAGACGCGACCGCCACCGCGCGGATCCGGTCCGGACGGCGGATCGCGTCCAATGCGGCAAGCCCGTCGTCCGTCTGCGAGCCGGACTGGCCTATCCTGAACAGGATGCGCGCGCCCCCGGCCTCGACCATGGGACGCATGACGCCGCCCGCGAACGAAACGGGATCGTCCCACAGGCGCCCGTCGACACGGTCCGCGTCCACGACGACCATGTCGCACATGGCCCGCAGTCCGATGATCGACTCCAGGTAGTCGTGGGTCATGTCCCTGGAATGCGGGTCGGCGGGTCCGGCGAGCAGTGCGAACATGCCGCCCGTATCCCTGGGCCTGACGAGCGCGGACTGCAATCCGTCGACGAACGCGTATTCCAACGCCTTCGAATCGGGGATGTTCAGCCAGGCGCGTTGGGACTGCTGTCCGGGGTTGCCGTCGACGAGCGCGGTGCGCAGCCGGGCGGAGCCGAGCGCGTGGGCGAGCATGCGGGCGGCGGTGCTTTTGCCGATGCCGCCGGATCCGCCGGTCACGAACGTGATAGCCGCCTGAGTCATGGCGGGCGGCTATGCGCCCCCAATATCCGGTTTTTTGCAAGGAAAAATGATTCCTCCCCTTGATGTGATGCTGTTTGGTGGTGTGGTGTCTGCCGTGGTGTGGTGTCTGTTGCGTGTGTTCTTGGTGTCGGTGTCCTGTCTTTTTTTCTTTTCTGATGGCTGATGGGATGGTGTCGTATCGTGTTTTCCTCTCCTGTTTTTCTTCTTTTGCTCTTTTTTCTTTTTCCTCTTTTTTCGTCGTTTTCGTCCGCGGCTTGCGCCGGACGTCCGGAGGCCGCGCCGCCGTCTGTTCGACGGGGCGTGGCATGATGCGTCGCACGCGCATAGGGGCGGCGTGACGATACCCGTCTCTGGATTGAAGGAGCAATAGCATGTCGATGTTCGATGGTGATCGGGGTTGGAACGGTTTCGACCCGCAGCCCGTCCCGCAGCCGGAACCCGTGCCGGCCGCGCCGGAACCCGTGCCGGATGTTCCGGCCGTGCCGGAACCGCAGTCCGACGCGGGGCCGGCGGAGCCGAAGGCCGTGGAGGCGAGGCCGCGTCCGAAACGGTCGCGCCCCGCGTTCGCGTGGACCGCGGATCGGGTGCGTCAGGCGCGCGAGGCGCTGGCCTTGCTGGACGACGGGAGGACGCGCCGCGTGGTCGCGTCCGCCGTGGACGTGGACGCGGACGATGCGGACCGTCTCGCCCTGGCCGTATTGAAGGGTGGCCTGTCGGCGCCGGTCGGCCTGCTTGTCGCATGGCATGACGAGACGGATCCGCTGCGACGCGCAATCCTGGTCGGCCAGGCGTTGGAGAAGGACGTGGCGGGCGTCAGGCGGGCCGCCAGGATCATGCTCGCGTTGGATCCGGATCTGGCGGGTTCGGTCAAGCCGACGGGCTCGTCGCCCACCGACTTGCAGTACGCTTTGGCGTCGGCCGCGCCGGGCCTGGATGTGGATGCGGTCAGGGGGTTGGTCTGATGGTGATGCCGGGCATGCTGTCCGCGTCCCGGACGGCGCGTCTTTTGGACGTGCCGGAATCGTTCCTGGGGGCCTTGTCCGAGCATCATGCGCTGCCCATGCCCCTGTCGGACGGCTCGTATGACGCGCGCATGGTGAGGGTGGCGATGGAGCGTCTGCCGTGGCTGCGCCGTCTGGGCGTCCCGTTGTGCGACAGGGAGCTCGCACGGATCGATCCGCGGCTGACCGTTCCCCCGTTCAGGGGGTTCGAGTGGGCGTCGCGCCGGTACTGCCGGCTGTGGGAGTGTTTGGATCATGCGTGGGGGCTCGCCTTCTGAAACGCGTCCGCCCGCCGGCCCCGTTTTTTTCTGGGGGTGGCGGGCCTTTTCCGTTTCCATGGGGGACGCATAAGCGCGCGTATGAGTGATGGACCGTTGATGACGTTCGACCCGGCGGCGGGCGTGGCCCGTGCTTCCCTTCCGCGGCCCGGCCGCGCCTCGTTCAGCATGCTGGACAAGTGGATGTCGTGTCCGGCGCGCTGGGCGGCGGAGAAGCTGATGCCGAAACCGCGGTTGTGGGGCAGTCCGCTCGTCCTGGGCGGCATCGTGCACGCCGCGTTGGAGCTGGCGTGCGCCACGCCGGACGTCGTCGCACCGGATTGGCGGGCCCTGTGCGCCAAAGGCGTCGGCGTGGAGTACGGGCGGTGGAGGATGCGGGGTTGGGGTGACGAGCCGATCCCGTCCGGCGTGGCGATGCCGGACGGTTCGCCCGCCATGCAGGATGATTGGGTGGCTGCGGCCGCGTTGAAGCTGTCGGGTTTTGTTTTGACGGACGCGTTGGGCCGCGTGTTGGAGCCGGCCGCGTTGGAGCAGGATTTGGAGGCGGATGTCGACGGCATCCCGTTGCGTGGCGCCGTGGACTATCGCGACGTGGACGGCACGGTGGTGGATTGGAAGACGGGCGGCACGCCGAAGTACCGTGACGCTCGCCGGCGGCATGCGGACCAGCTGCGCCTGTACCGGCTGATGCTGGATGCGGACGGCGTGTGCGAGGTGCGTGCGGCGCGTGACGTGTATGTGGAGCATCATGCGTGGGCGGCGGCGGACCTGTCGGATGCGGCGTGCACGGACACCGTGTCCCGTTTCCATCATGCGTGGGACGGGATCGTGCGTGCGACGGGCGCGGACGGGTCGGGCGTCCTGCCGTTGAGGCCGTCGGGCCTGTGCGCCTGGTGTCCGGTGGCGCGCGCCTGCCCGCTGGCCCGGATCGTACCGTCGGGCCAGCGGGACGCCTTGTCGAGCGTCGGCCCGGACGATCCGCGCGTCGGGTTCGCGGGGACGCATACCGGCGGTTGGAATCATGTGGGGAAGGAGCCTGTGATGTTGGATCTGTTCGGATTGGACGCCCCCGTCGCGGAGGCGAAAACCGGGGAGGTGAAACCCGCGGCCGTGGCGCGTCCGCGCGCCGGCCTGCCCGAACCGGCGCCGGATCCGTGGGAGACGCCGCAGGGGCGTGAGACGATGGACCGGTGGATGGGTTCGGGTCCGGGTGAGGATCCGTGGAACCCGACGCCGGAACCGAAGCCGGAGCCGGCCGCCACGCCGAAGCCGGAACCGGAGGCGGCGGAGCCGGCTCCGGCGGAGACCGGGGTGACGCTGACGGAACGCAAACCGTACGACCCGTCCTGGTCGAACGGCCGGGCGAACGTCGCCGGATACGGGTTCACCCAATTGACGCTCACGTTCGCCCGCGCCGGCCTGCTCGCCGACGGGCATGCGGAACGCATCCGCCCGATCGCGCTGGAACTGCTGCGCGTCCAATGGGCGGCAGCGCGCAAGGCGTATGGGCCGATCGTGCCCGACGTGCCCGGACTGGCCGACGGCCGGCCGGAACGCTCCGCCCTGTTCGCGTGGCTGGACTCCACGCTCGCCCGCGACGTGGAACGCGTGATCCGCCTCATCCTCGATTCCGACGGGGACGGGGAGGGGACGCTGGACGCCCGGTTGGAACGCATCCGCGCGGCCGGCCGCCGCGCGGCCCTCATGCTCGCCGAATCCACGCGCATGCTGCGCGGGGACGCATAGCGGGCTTCGGAACATTACAGACCTTGAACGGAAAGGAAGACAACATGGTCCGATTGAACGGTAAGGGCGGCGTCGAATACGCGGTGCGCCGCGACACGGACGGCGCCTGGCTGTACGACGCCGACCTTGACGGCACGGACGGCGCATGGGAGCCGGACGCGCAGAACGCCACATGGTGCGCGTCCAAGGAGGACGCGTTGCACGTGGCCGACCTGAACGGCCTGACCGGCGTGGACTACGCGCTCGCGGACGGCTGTTCCCTGTGGGAGCGCGACTGGGTCAACGAGGAGGAGATCGGCGAGGACTGGGAGCCGGCCGAACCCCGACCCGTCGCATGACGGACCGTTCCGGCGCAGGAAGGGGGCCGTCCGGTCCCGCAACCCCATCGGGGCGAGCGGGGATCGGACGGCCCCCTCTTTTCTTCCATGATCGTCACGCGTCCGCGTCCCGTACGGCCCGGTACTCGTCGACCTCACGGTCGGGGATCTGGTAGACCGCGTGGATGAACGCGCGCATCTCGGTGAGCCGTTTCGGCTTCACGTCCTCCATGAGCCCCGTCTGCCTGCTGCGACGGCGGCGCGTGTACTGGGTGTGCGCGCGCCGCGCGTCCATGGCGTCCATGGCGAGGAAACGGACGGCCGCGTCACGGCTCATGCACTTCCTGTAGGCGAGCATGCGCGCCGCGTTGCCCTGACCGCCTTTGCGCCGGCTGTACGCGTCGAGCAGCAGGGCGCCCTCCCTGTCCGTCCTCTTCTGGCCGATCAGCCCGATCTCGAAGTTCACGTCGTCCCACCGGTCGTCCGGGTTCGCGTTGCCGTGGCACAGGTTCCAGAACGCCCTGGCCTGGATGTCCGGATCGTCCATGCGGGCGAACACGTGGGCCATGCGGTCGCACTCCTGCTTCGAGGGGACGCCGTCGGTCGGCTGGTAGAGCATCCTGAGGTAGGCGCGGGACGCGGCGCCCTTCGGTTCGGGCATGATCCCGCTCTTGCGCTTCCCGTCCCGGTCGGTCCATTCGCCGTGCACCGGTTTGCCGTCCTTGTCCCTTTTGATCTTCGTGTAGTTGATGAACTTGAACGCGCTCGCCTTGTCGTCCGGGTAGCCAGCGCGGATCACGTTCGCGCTCGCGTTCGCGTCCTCGTAATGCAGTTCGCGCAGGATCCGGTCCGCCGTGTCCCGGTCGGCGCGCCGGGCGAGGCTCGACGCGATCGTGGATGCGGGCAGATACCTGCGGTTCGGGCTCGAGTCGATGGCCTGCCGGCGTGAATACGCGTTCGCATGACGGTTCATGTTGCGGATGAGGCGACGCCGGTCGGCAGCCGGGTATTCGCCCAGGTCCGTCTGGAAGGCGGCGCGCACCGCGGCCTGCGTTTTCGGATCGTGGCGCATCACCGTCGAGTCGAGTCCGGGCACGGACGGATCCTCACGGAACAGGATGTTCCCGTCCCCGTCGTACAGGATCGCGCCGTCCGGCCCGTATTCGACATGGTCGGCCATGTCGAGCAGGCCCCGCGTCTCCGACGCGCTTTTCACCTGTGTATGGTCGGTCAGCGCGCGCATGCGCATGCTTTCGCTCGCCATGGCGATCAGCGGGTCGGGCGGGGCCACGTCGCCGCCCGCATCCCCGCCCGTCCTGTCGAACGTGCCCGCATACCCCTGCGGCAGTCCGCTCGGCCTGTGGCTCCGCCCGTTCCTGTCCACGCCCATGATGGCTCCTTTCCGTGGTCGCTTGCGGGGACGCCTATGCGCGGGCCGGCATAGGCGCGCGCATGGCATACCGTCGGAACGGCCGGTCGCGGCCGAAAACGAAACGGGACGAACCGTCCAGCCCGCACGCGTTCGTCCGTGTCCTCACGCTCGCCGTCGCGCTCATGCTGACCGCGTTCCGCCTGCCGGGCATGACCGTCTGGTGTCTGGGCTGGCTGGCGGCCCGTCTGACGGCCCGGCGTCCCGTCCTGTCCGGCAAGGGTTTGAACGGCCGGCCGGCGCCCGGGGACGAGAGGGAGCGGCGCATGGAGGCGTCATGGCGTCGCGCCTCCCGGTGGCTCGACGGCGGGCTGTCTCCCCTGTATGCGGATGCGATGCCCGCCATGGCGATCGCATGCCTCGACTACGGGTGGATATCGTCTGCGTCCGGCGCGTGGCGTCCGATCATGGCGGGCGTGGACATGCTGGCCTGCTGGCTGGCCGTCATGGGCGTCGGCCAGCAGCGGCGTGACATGACCTGCACCGTGCGCGGCCTGGATTCGAACATGCGGCGCATGCGCGTCAGATGGGCGAGGAAACGACTGCCGTGGATACTCACGGGACTGGGCGCGGGACTCGTCCTCGGCGTCCTCCAATCCGCTTGGACGGGCGTCTGGTGGCCCATCCCCATGCTCATGTGCCTGGGCGCCGCCGCCCCCATGTGGCCCGCATGGAGGGCGAACCGGAAACGCTTCCATACGGATTACGAGAGCCGTCTCATGGTCGGCCGGTGGATCGCGGGCCTGAACAAGCCGCCGTTCGACGCGCTGCCCGGGGGCGCGCACGACACGCGTGTCGGCGCGGACGGGTCGCGCGTCTTCTCATTGGACGTGTCGAACGCCGTCCAATGGGCGAACGATTCGACCGTGAAGACGTTCACGCCCGTCACCCAGGCGGACGGCATGCTCGCGGGCTTCGCCTACATGGGTCGCGACAGGACACGGGTCACGGTCGCCGTCTGCCCCGCGGACGCGCCCGACCCGGCGGACCTGCTCGCCGACCGGACGATGCTCGAAGCGCGTCTCACGGTCGACGAGACGCGCATGGGCGCCATGTACGGCGCGTTCCCCGGACGCGTCACGGACGTGAGGACCGTCGCCACGAGGGACGGCAGGCCCGCGGTCCGTTCGTTCCGCATCGACGGGTCGAACGCCGACTGGGACATGATCTCCCGCGACTGGCTGAAAGGGGCCGCGCCCGGCGCGTTCGGCGACTGGATGAACACGGAGAACATACTGGTGACCGCGGATCCTGGCGGCGGGCACGGCTGGGCGAGCGTGGACGCGGACTGGGACTCCTATGAATGGGACGTGGAGACGATGCGGACGCTCATGTCCGACACGCTGACCCGCCGCCATGACGATCCGGGCCGCTACATGCGGCTGATCGGCGAGGACAAACGGTTGAAATCGATCATGTCGGGCGGCCTGGAACCCGTGAAACTGCCCGCCCCCGAAACGATCTTCCACGACAACACGGAAACCATCGCCGATCCGGCCGGCTGGCGGATCATGTCGTATGCGATGGCGATAGGCCGCGCGTACACGGCCGCCGACTACATGCGTTCGAACCTGCGCGGCGCGTTCTCGGAAAGCCCGATCGCGGACTTCCTGCCCTGGCTGGAAGGAGACCGGCCCCGCGCCCGTCTCCTCCAGTTCGTGCACGCGCCCAACACGGACGACAACCGGGGGCTGCCGGACACGCTGCGCGCTTTGACCGGCGATTCGAGGGCGCGCAGCCTCCTGGCGCGCGTCATCGTGTCGCACGCGTGCGCGCAGGTGTTGAAAACGCCTCCGACGGTGGGCGCCGCCACACAGTTGGGCGTCGGCCGGAACACGGTGTGGCGGATCCCGATCCGTCTGGAGGGCGGTCTGACCGCGTCGGATCTGCGCCGCGTGCAGGAGCGGCTGAAAAGCGTGATGGGCGCGGACGAGACGCTTTGGGAATGGCGGGACCAGGGGCATGCGATCGTGTGGGCGGGCGGTCGGATGAGCATGGACGCGCGCGACTGGCGTCGCCGATCGGATCTGGATCGGATGATCCGGCTCCGGTTGGACGAGGCGTGGGCCGCGTCCAGGGCGGTCGGCGCGGACGGGCGGCCCGTGACCACGTTGGATGTGCGGGACGGGGGAGGCCGGCTCGTCCGCGTCTCGTTCACGCTGCCGGCCGGGCTTGGCGTGGAGGGGGCGCTGACCCGTCTGGACGCGTTCCGTGCGACGAGCGGGTTCATGTACGCGCGCCGTGTGAACGGGGATGCGCCGTTGACGCTGCTCCTGTCCCGTTCGGATCCGCTGCCGGAACGGGTCATGGCGGACTGGCGGCTCATGGGCGCGGAACCGGATTCGACGGGCCTGCCGTTCGCGGTCGGCGACGACGGGAGCACGGTCCTGTTCGACCCGCATGACACGGCGCATCTGCTGATCACCGGGCAGACGATGAGCGGCAAGACGAGCGCGGCCGTCACCCTGGTGAACGCCGCCCTGTTGCACGGCTGGCAGGCGTTCGTCGGCGACCCGGTGAAGTCGGGCAACGATTTCGCGCCCGTGAAAGGCAAACTGTCCGGGTTCGCGACCGGGTTGGCGGAGTGCGCGGCCATGCTCGACTGGATCGACCGTGAGGGGCGGCGTCGTCTCGCATTGCAGAAGGAGCATGGGGTGGAGAACATCGACATGCTGCCGGATGACGCGCGCCCCCGCAGGATCATCGTGTTCCTGGACGAGTTCGTGAGCCTCCTGGAACTGTCGAAGGGCATGAAAAGGAATCCGACGGGCGACCCGGATGTGGACAACATGATCATGATGGACGCGTGGCGCGACCGGCTGAAACGCCGGATCGGGGCGAGCGTGAGCCATATCCTCACCCAGCATCGCTCCCAGGGGATCACGATGATCCTGGGGTCGCAGATGATGAACGCGGAGAGCATGGACGCTTTGCCGGACGCGGGCCTGGCGAAGAACCAGATGGGCCGCCTGTTCGTCGGCGCGGGCGACGTGAGGGGGAACGTGAGCGCGCGGAACGAGAGGGAGGGGAACCGGCTGATCCGTCAGGCCATGGATTCGGGCGGCATGCCGAAAGGCCGCGGCCTGTACGAGCGTATGGGTCGGGGTTTGCAGATGGTGCAATGCTGGTGGTGCGGACCGATCCCGGACGTGGCCGCTCACATGCGGGGCGTGCCGGACGTGACGCCGGTCGACTGGTCGGATCTGCTGCCGGCCAAACCGAAGCAGGTGGGCGTCGTCGACCAATCGTCGGACGCGGACGGGGATACGACGGTGAACGTCGCCGCGGACCCGGATGACGATGATTGGGTGCTCGACTAGGGAAGGCGTACGGGCGGCAGGAGCGGCCTGTACGCCGCATTCGCATGCCCGTCCGGATCGTATGCGCATCCGGGGATCATGCCGGTGGCATTCGAGGATGCGCGCCGGCGTGACGCGCATCCTGAGCGCGCATCCGGGCAGTTGGCCGGGCGTGGGCATGCCCGTCGGTTCCGTGTCGATGATGGTCCGCGTACGCCCATGAGAACGGGTCGGGGATCGCCCGGTCCGCGATGTCATGGCGGATGCGCCCGGGACGCATACGGGGCATGCCGGCGGGTCCGTGCGTCGAATGATGAGACGGGACCGTCGATATGGTCCACTTCCTCCTATGATGGAGGGTTGGATAAGGAAGTCCCGGAAGAAAGGATTCGAACATGTCACGCAAACTCACATCAGTCGCGGTGGCCGCGACGGCCACGCTCGCCACGCTCGCCGCCCCCGCGGTCGCCATGGCCGACGAGACCACGACCACGGATCAGGCCAGTCAGGCGATCACGCAGGCGCAGGACAGCGTCGCGCAGGCCCAACAAAGCACGGCGGACGCCAATCAGGCGATCGCGCAGGCCGCGCCTACCGGCGTGACCGAAGCGCAGGCGAAGGCCGACGCCGCCGCGGCCGCGTTGGACACCGCCAAGCGGAACCTCGACGACGCCGCCGCCCAGCAGCAGACGGCCGCGAACGGCCAGCAGCAGGCCCAGAAAAATTATGACGACGCCAACAAGGCCCAGCAGCAGGCCGCCGAGGACGCGACGAACACGGCCGACAAGATCGCGGCCGCGCAGCAGGCCGCCAAGGACGCGTCCAACGCGATCAATGATGCGAACAAGGCCATGCAGCAGGCCTCCGGCAACCAGTCCAAGGCCGAAACCGACAAGCAGGCCGCACAGACCGCGAAGGATGAAGCCACGGCCGAATCCGCCTCCCATCAGCAGGCTGCCGACAAGGCCCAGACCGATATCGATGCGGCCGACAGGCAGGCCACGGACGCGCAGAAGAAGGCCGATGCGGCGGATACCGCCATCAGTGATGCGCAGAAGAAGGCCGACCGGGCCGATGGGGACGCGAAGCAGGCCGCGAGTGACAAGGCCGCCGCCGAGAAGGAGCTGACGGAAGCCAGGAGGCAGCAGGCCTCGGCGACCGGCGACAAGACGAAGGCCGACGAGGCGGTGAACGCCGCGCAGGCCAGGCTGGATGCGGCCGGGCAGGCCGAGGCCAAGGCGCTTGAAGCCAAGCGGAAGGCCGACGCCAAGGTCGATCAATTGTCCAAGGATGATGGAGGTCTTTCCGACCTGGCCGCGAAGCTCGAAGCGGCGAAGAAGGCCGCAGCCGATGCCGCGGCCGCCCAGCAGAAGGCGGAACAGGCGCGGAAGGACGCGGACAAGACGGCGTCCGACTCCTCTTCCAACGCCACGGCGAAGCGGCAGGCCGCCGAACAGGCGAAGGCCGAGGCCGACCGGCTGAAGCAGGTCGCGGCGGACGCGCAATCGAAGCTCTCGCAGGGTGCGGTCGCCTACTTCGGCGACCGGAACGCGTCGGACGCGGTCAAGGTCCTCACCGACAAGGACACGACCCTCTTCCTGTCCAGCATCCAGAACGGGGCGAAGGGCGATGCGACCAGCCTCGACAACATGATCGCCGCGCTCTCGTATATCAAGGAGGCGAACCAGCTTCGCGCCAAGGAGGGATTGGCCCCGTTGAAGGTGTCGGACACGCTCATGGCGATGAGCATGGCGAACGTCGACTGGTCCGACGACAACATCGGCCATTCCGGCCAGTTCAACGTCGGCGAGAACATGGCCTGGGGGTTCAAGGACCCGTTCGACGGCTGGTACACGGCCGAGAAGGCCAGTTACGAGAAGGACATGACCGACGGCGTGCTGGACGGCAAGGACAAGGACGGGAACGTGGTGGGCGGGACCGGCCATTATCTGAACATCGTCAACAAGGGGTATACGGTCACCGGCTTCGCGATCAGCCAGAACGGGACGACCGGCTTCGGGACCACGCACGGGCAGACGTTCCAATACGCGGCCCCCGACCAGTCGGGGCGTGTCATGGACGTGGACGCGTATCTGGCGGATCTGACCGCATGGCGTGATTCGCTGACCAACGCGGACGCGAACTGGCAGACCGCATTGTCCAAGAGCAAGCAGGCCGCACAGGACGCTTCCGATGCGGCCGAGGCGCTGGCCGCCGCACAGCAGGCCGCGCGGAAGGCCGCCGAGGAAGCCCAGCAGGCCGCACAGAAGGCCAAGGATCTGCAGGCCGCCGCCGACGAGGCGCAGAAAGCGTATGACGAGGCCGTGAAGGCGAACGCGGACAAGGCCAAGGCGTTGGAGGAAGCCAGGAAGGATCAGACGGCGAAGAACGAAGCGTACTCCGCCGCCCAGCAGTCCACCAAGGAAGCCCGGTCCGGAGCCGCCGCCGCCACCGCCGCCCAGACCGCAGCCCAGACGGCAGTGGACAAGGCGAACACGGCGGTCGCCGCCGCGCAGGCGAAGATCGATGCCGCCGACAAGCTGGCCCAAACCGCCGCCAAGAACAAGACGGATGCGGAAGCCGCGATCAGGCAGGCCAACACGGACAAGACGAAGGCCGAAGCCGACCTGGCCGACGCCAAGGCAGCCAAGGCCGAGGCCGAGAAGGCCAAGCAGGCCGCGCTCGAAGCCAAGACCGTTTCCGACGCGAAGGTTGAAGCCGCCGGCAAGCAGGTCAAGGCCGCCGACGAGGCCATCGCCAACGCCAAGGCCGCATACGCGAAGGCGAAGGACGATCTCGACACGGCCACCGGCAAGCTCGACGATGCCCGGAACACCATCAAGCGTTTGCAGAACGCCGAGGAGAACCTCAAGAAGGCGAACGCGAAGCTGACGGAAGCGCAGGCGAAGCTGGACGAGGCGAACAAGGCCAAGGATGCGGCCGACAAGGCGTACGAGAAGGCCAAGGCCGACTATGATGCCAAGCTCGCCGACAAGCAGGCGTCCGACAAGGAGCTCGCCAATGCGAAGCAGGCCGAAGCCGAAGCCAAGAAGAAGGCCGAGGAGGAAGCCAGGAAGCAGCAGGAGGCCCAGAAGCAGGCCGACCAGGCCAAGCAGGACGCCGAAGCCAAGAAGCAGAAGGCCGAACAGGCCAGGAAGCAGGCCGCAGGCGTGACGAACAATGGTCTGGCCTCCACCGGATCGGACACCGCCGCAATCGCCACATTGGCGGCGATCATGACCCTCACGGGCGCCGGCTGCGTGCTCGTGAAGGTGCGTGCCGCCAAGCATGCGGACGGATGGCATGTGAACGACTGACGGATTCCAATCCGTCGGGAACATCAAGGACCCGTCTCATCCGCGAAGCAACATCACGGATGAGACGGGTCCTTGATCCGTATGGGACGGCTATCGACGTCCGTTCCCTTGACCTCCAACATGCCGGCCGGATATGTCATGCCGCCGGCAGGCCGCGAACCCGATGATCAGCACGCCGGACATGACGATCAGCGAGATGATGATCGCCTGTTTCGTGTCGCCGGGCAAAGGGGGTTGGTCGGGCATGCTCGCACACGGCGAGGAACCACCCATACCGGTTGTCACTCGAACTCCGGCTTGTATCCGTCGTCCACCGGCGTATAGCCAGCGCCGAACACTTCCTCGCCGGTGAGCCGCGTACCATCGTCGTCGTGTAGCCTCTCCACGGCCTTTCGGTACAGGGTGAAGTCCTCCTCGGTCCGAGCGACCGAAGTGGAACATCCGCAATCGCAATCCCCTGTCATGCCACGTTTAGGCTGATTGTCTTCCACGTTTTTCCCGTTCTCTTGAATGCCACTCACAAACAGGGTATCCGACATTTAAGAAAACAGTGGAAAGGCCGGACGGGGAATCAGCTCCCCTGCCCGGCCTTTCCACTAGCTCACGGTCGTGTCAGCGTCCGTGTCGCGGCGTCACGGCATGACGCCTACGGACGGAGTACGCGACCGTCAATCCCACTCCCAAGAGCGTGAACGCGGACAACGCCACGATGGGCGCGGATACGCCGGTCTTGGCGAGTTGGCGAATCGTCTTCACGATGGCCGGTGTCGCCGGTGGAATGTAGGAGTTGTTGAACTCGGGTCGGGTTCCGGTGACGGTGACCATGCCGGGGATCGCGGACGGCTTGTCCCCGACGGCATCCCCCTTGGTCTTGTCGGCCTTGTCGGTCGGCGTGGCGGGCATGGAGCCGGAATCCTTCTCCGAATCGTCCGTCGGGTCGTATTCGACTTTGGCGGTCAGGTTGCCTTGCAGGTCGTCGCCCACGGTGACGATCACGTGGTGTTCCGTCCTGTCGTAGGTGACGTTCTTCTCGCCGGTGTTCCTTTCCCGAATCACGTACCGGTGTTCGCCGCAATCATCCACTCCATCATTGTCTCGACCGTAGGTGAGCGGTTTGAACCGGATGTCGCCGTCCTTGTCGTTCCGTTCGGTGTCGATGACATTGCCCTTGTCGTCCACGAGTTCGAACTCGAATTCGTCGGCCTTCAGCCCGCGTCCGGTCAGGTTCTTCCTGGCCGCGAGTCCGATCATGACGTTCCCCGGCTGGTACGTGTTCTGGAAGAGGATGCTCTTTTCGCTGGCTTTGCCGTTGGAGTAGGCGACGCTGGCGGCGAGCTTGTGGCTCTTCGTGTCCTCGGTGACGGTGACGGTGACGGTGTGGACGGTCCTGTCGTAGGTGACGCCGCCCAGATTGCCGTCCTGTTCGGTCACGGTGTACGTGTACACGCCGGCCCGGTCGAACGTGAGCTTGTCGAATTCGAGGGTTCCTTCCCCTTCGCGGACGTCCGTCGCCTTGTCGGATTGCGCGTCGCGTGGAACGCGGGCGAACCGTTTGGTCTGGAGGAGGTTGCCGTCGGAATCCTTCAATTCGGCGGCGAACTCGCCATCGTTCAGATCACGTCCGGTCAGACGCTTGTCCGCCTTCACGGTCACGTCAACGGGTGTCGGCGTGTACGTGTTGCCGAATCGGATGTCATTGGCCTGACGGTCGGCGGTTGCCGCGAGCATGCCGCCTTGGTCGGTGACGGTGACGGTCACATCGTATCCCTGAGTGGAGTAGCCGATGGTCTTGTCCGTTCCGGCGACTTCCTTCACGTGATACGTGTACGCGCCGGGCATGGTGTAGACCATTTGTCCGAATGTGAATCCGCTTCCCTTGTTGGTGACGGTTACTGTTCCGTTTTGGCTTCCGGCTGGCATTGGCATGTCGTTCATGCTGATGGCGTTGCCGTCCGAATCATGTGCGGATACCGCGTTCAACTGGAACTGGAATTCACCGTCTTGTGGAACGCGGCTGGTTGCCGTATCCGTGTTGACGATGTTTTTCACGCCGCTGATAGAGTATCCGATGTTCTTCGGACTGTAATGGTTGGTGAACGTGATGTTCTTGCCGTTAGCGCCGGTGATCGGGGTGATGGTCTTGGATACGACGGCCAGCTTGCCCGTATGGTCAACATCCTTGACCACGTAGGTGATGGTCGCAATCGTCCCGTCCGTGGTGACGCCCGGAACGGTCGTATCCTGTTCCGACATGGTGAACACGTAGGTGCCGACGAGCGGGAACGACAGTTGGTCGAATCGGATGTTGCCCTGCTGGTCGTTCCGTTTCGTCTGGTCGGCGTTCGACACGTTGGCGGGCGCGGACTGTTGTTGGAGCGTGAATGCGAAGTCTTCGCCCTTGAGCGTGTACTTGTTGCCCTTGGAGGAGGCCATCGTCTTCACTGCGGTCGGATTGTCCGTGGCGGGTTGCGCATGGTACGTGTTGGTGAATTCCGGAATGTTGGTTCCGTTATCATACTTCACGTCGGCCAACAGTTGGCCTTCGCCATTGTCGGTGACGGTGACCCTCACGTGGTGTTTCGCGGCATCATACGTGACGCCGCCCCTGTCGCCGGGGGTTTCCCCGATGGTGTAGTCGTACGTTCCCGGCCGCGTGTAGGAGATGGCGTCGAACAGGACGTCGCCCCGCTGGTCGTTGGTCTTCGCCGTGCCGACCTGGCCGCCTGTCTTGTCCTCGACGCAGGTGAACTCGTATTGTCCGGCCTGCAGTCGGATGCCCGTATGGTCGGGGTCGTTGAGGGTCTTGTGCGCGCGGAATTGCACGCTGACCGGTTGCGCCTTGTACGTGTTCGTGAACTGGATGGCGTCGGATTGGACGCCGTCGCACGTCGTGTTGGCGGTGATGCGACGGGTGAACGTGGTCAAATCGTCCGTGACGGTGACGGTCAGGATCCAAGTGCGGCTGTCGTAGGTGACTCCCGCATTGTCTCCCTTGCGTTCCTTGACCTGATACCGGTAGACGCCGTCCGTGGGGAACGCGTTGGAGTTGATTTGGACGGTCTGCGTCCTGTTGTCGGCGAACGTGATGGTGGAGGGCACCGCGTTCGCGGGCGCGCCGTCCAACGCGGTGATGTCCGCGACGTACCTGTCCCTGTCGGTCCAAGCGCCGTTCGGACGCCCGTCCAGCACCTTGACCGCTTTGAACGTGGCGGGCGTGGCGGGCATGAGCGTGCCGCTCATGCCGTGGTCCTCGTTCGGGTCCTCGTACACGGCGGACGTCATCTCGTCCAACGCGGGGAACGGTTTCAGCGTGATGACGCCGGCGACCATGTTGCCGTGCGAATCGTTCTCCCGGTCGCTGTCGGAGTCGGTCGCCTCGCTGGCGTCCTTCGCGTTCTTGACGGTGACGTTCTGCCTGTGCCAGGCGGTGCCGGTTTTCGGCGTGAACCTGAGCTTGAACCCGGAACCTGCCGGAATGGAACCGATTTCGTAGTGGCCGTTCCTGTCGGTGACGGTGGTGCAGGGTTTGCCGTCCACACTGGTGACTGTCCTGCCGTTGCCATCCACGAGGGTGACGGTCACGTCCGCGAGAAGCCTGTCCGAATCCTGTCGGATGCCGTCATGATTGGTGTCGAACCATGCGACGCCGTTGACCTTGCGTTCCACGACCTGCGTGACCGCGTCCACCTTGTTGTCGCCGTCCGCCCACCGGTTCACGTACGAGTCCGCCGCCTTGTTGCCTGTAGGCTTGATGCTCAGGCTGAAATCGTAGCGGGCGTTGGCGGGCAGGCTTGGCGAGGTGAACGCCCATGCCACCGGCTTGCTGTAGCCGTCGGGGATGGTCACCTTGCCTGTGGTCGCATTCACCGTGGCTTCAGTCCATTGTTGGACCTGTTCGCGGGTTATCTTCGTCGCGTCCACGTTGCGCCACTTCTGGTCGGTCGTGAAGTAGGCTTTGACGCCGTTCATGCTTGCGCCCGCACCCGCCTTGACGGTGAGTCCGGCCATCACGTAGTCGCCGTGATAGTTGGACTGGTTCAAGCCCTTGCAGGGCATGACGTCCACCGCATACGGGTCGGTTTTCTCGTCCTTGGAGAAGTTGCCCAGCATGTTCCTGAATCCCAACGGGCGGTTGATGTCGTTCAGCAGCGGGTCGGCGCGGGTCGCCAACGCGGTCGCGCGCGTGCGGGACACGCGAACCGTCATGTCGGCTATCTGCGCTTTTGGAGCCAATGGGGGAGCCATGTTGCGTTTCGACTGGATGGTCGCATGGTTCGTGAACGAATCGTTGTTCCTCACGTCATGGTCGGGGTCGGACGCGTCCCCGATGGTGGTGGAATAGTGGATGACGGTCTGCGTGCCGGAGTCGGCGCGCGCCCCGTTCACCCTGATGGTCATGGTGGTGGTGCCGTCCTTGTTTGCGACGATCGTCGGCGTGACGGGGGTGCCGCCGGTGACCGTGCCCTTGTCGGGCGTATGCTGCGAGTACTGGCCGCCGACCGTCATGGAACCGTCCACGTAGGTCAGGCTCTTGGGCAGCGTGTCGGTGATGATGTAGTCGGTCGTGTATTGTCCGCCGTCCGTGGTCGTGGACGTGTCGGCGGTGGCGGTGAGCTTCCAGTCCACCGCACGCTGTTCCTTGTCCAAATCGTAGACGGTTTTAACGTTGCCTGCCTCGTTGGTCTGCTCGACCTGTTTGGCGATGTGCGGTGTTTCGCCGGCTATGTACAGGCTGTCGCCTTTCAGGGTGTCGGCGGTGTCGCCGCCCTGATAGGCGCCGTTGTCGTCGAACGTGGCGGGACGGTACGTGTCGCCGCTGTAGGTCAGGTCGGGTTTCACGCTGTTCGCGTATTCGGGCAGTCGGGTGGTGAGATTGTCGGACCATCGCTGCCATTGCGTGTCCGGCGCGTCCGCGTTCAGGTTCGCGGTCCGGGCGAGGCTGTTGCGCGTCCAGTAGGCGGTTTCGGCGACGATGGGTGTGACCGTGCCGATTCTCGCGGTGTCGAGGATGCGGGCGGGCAGGGAGACGATCGGCGTGAACGTTCGGTTGAAGCTCGTGCCGGTCGGGTCCACCGTGTTGTGGTCTTCGAACAGCATGCCGACTATCGTGCCATGGGTTTTCGCCTCGTTGAGGGTCGGATAGTAGTCGAGGCCGCTGATTTTCGTGTCGCGCTGCTCCCTGTAGTCCTTCCAGTTGGTGCCGTCTTTTTTGACGGCGTACCAGTAGGGGATTGCGTTCGACCGTTTGGCTGCCCTCATGCCCCACGTGAAAACGTTCATGGGGATGGTCGGCTGCGTGTCGGGATGGTCGTCCACCGGTTCGATGCTGTTCGGGTCGAGTTTGACCAGGCCCATGCCCATCACTTCGGCGTCGCCTTCGGACTGGATGGTGATGTTGTGGCCTATTTGGAGGCGTAGTTTCGACCCCTGTATGAGACTGTCGGACCCGTTGCCGTAGTCGGGTTGCGTCCAGTCGCAGCTCGTGCCCGCATCGTTCCATGAACGGTCGTTGTTCCAGCACGTGTATCGGACGCGCGTACTGTACGTGCCCGGCATGCGGACGGTCATGGCCGAACCCGCATGGTCGTCACCGGTGGAGGCCTGGTTCGAATTGTCTTCCGCCGTGGCGAGACGGTCTCCGCTGACGCCGGTGGCCGTCAATCCCATGTCGTCCATGGTGATGTTGGCCGTCTGGTCCACGTTCCCGTAATATTGCGCCACGGTCCGGCCGTCACGGCTGGTGGGTGTGATGAACTGCAATACGTCCGTGTGGATGGCTCCGACCTGCATGGTGGAGCAGTCCGACGTCATGTAATCCGTGCTGCATTTATTATGTGTGCCGTTCAGTTTATTGTGGATGGGGAAGACGGACGTGTCGTACCCGTCGAACGAGACGGTCACGTCCGTGCCCTGCCCGCCGGTCTTGGTCGTGATTGTCGTGTTGCCACGCGCCACCCTGTCATATCCGTCCGCACGGTCGGCGACGCCCGGAGCCTGATACCGTAGGTCGCCCATCCATGCGAACGTCCGCCCATACTTCGAATCTTCGTTGTCGATATGCCCGTAATCGTAGAGCAACGGCTGCCAACGGCGTTCCATCGGATGCTTCGTCCCGGTCTTCGTATCATCCGAATACTGGTTGGACAAGCGAAGCCTATAGGTGATCCTGCCGGACGGAGCCTCCAACCCCTTCAAACCCTTCGTCCGGTCGGGCCAACGCATCTCCGTGACCAATGCGATGCCCAAACCCAAGCCGGTCACCTTGCCCTCGTCCTTGTTGGGCGCGTTCGCCGCACCCGAGGAGAAGTCGAACACGCCCCTGTCCACGTTGCCGTAGTTGACCATGCGCACGTTCAGGTTGAGTTTCGCGCTGACGGTCACATCCTTCGGCGTGTCCTCGGCCCGTTTGTGCGTGCCCGTGTTCGTCGGGTTCGAGGCGTCCCATGCGGGCCACGCCTTGACGGTCGGATGGAACCGGTAGCCGTGGGGCGCGCCCTTGACGGCGACCGACAGGCCGATGGAACCGGTGCCGGGGTTCACGGTCGGCGACTGGCTGGTCGGCTCCAACAGACGGTAGCAGGTGTACACCTGCGTGACGGTCCCGTTGATGGTTTCCGTGGTGAGTTTCGGCTCGTAGCCGGGCGTATGGTCCACCCAGCCCATCTTCTCCGCGTCGAACGTGACCTTATCGGCCGGATACGGCAGCTCGAACCGGAAGCCGACGCGCGTGCGCCGATAATAGTCCATGGTCGAGTCGGGGGTGAGCGTGTACTCGTAGTCGTAGGTCACCGTATCGTAGGAGCGGACGATGTCGTTGTTCTCGTCCTTGTCGTCGCCGCGTTCGTTGTCCTTGTCGAACGGCGCGGTGCCGGTGATGCGGTCGGTGAGCCTGAGCCTGCTCACGGCGGCGCTGTCCGTGTCGAGCATGTCGTGGACGGTCACGTCCGGCGCGGCCTGACCCGCGTCCGTCTGCGGAGCGGATTGCGCGGGCGCACCGGTGCCGGATTGTTTGTCCGCCCCGGTTCCGGCCTCGTCGCCGCCTGTGGTCGTCTTCACGTCGGGTTCGGCTTGGATTCGCGTGGACGTGCCTATGGTCGTATCGTCCGCATACGCGGCGGAAACGGCCGACGCACCTGAGCCGAACAGCGTCACGGACGCGAGTATGAGCGCGACGATCTTTCTCAGACCGGTTTTCATCGTCTTTCGGTTCCTTTCGGGGATGTGCCGTGAATGAATACGGCTGTTCCAATAGTGTGTGGAGGATGGGTCCCAAGTACGGTTTGCAGGAGAGTTCCCGGCTCACGTCGTCCGACCGTCTCCGGTCGGGTGACGGTCGGACGGCGGGGATGGGGCCAGTGTCAGGGCGGCCAGCATGCTCGCGGCCGCGCAGGCCATTGCCGTCACGATCTTGTCGTTCCTCATGGTTCCCTCTCCGGCAGATCCCCACGCGGGATCCGACGGAGGGGGCCTATGCGGGCGTGCACATGCCGCGCAGACGCCCGCAGGCGAGCGCGTCGTCCATGCCGCGTCGCATCCCATCGAGGATCCGGCATGCGGCCGGATCGCCGTGGCGGGCGATACTCGTCCATTGGACGACGGTGAGCATGCCGCCCATGCCCGTCGCGATGAGCGCGTCGTACGCGTGGGTGTCGATCAGCTCGTCCAGGCGGCGTCCCGCCAGGACGGGCATGTCCGGGTGCAGCCGGTCGTGGACGATCATGCGCGCCACGTCGCCCATGCCGCCGCGCATGTACCGGTCGAGACGCAGGGGTCCGGCCTCGTGGAACCATCGTTCCGCGGGACGGCGGACGGCCCGCGTGTCCGCCATGATCAGCCGGTCCGGATAGCATGCGGCGAGCGCGGCCGCGACGGCGGGCGCGGGATGCGGGTCCATGCCGTCGATGATCCGGTCGGCCAGCCGGTCCGCGTCCGGGGTGAGCATCCACCCGTATCCGTCCGCCCACTCGTGCAACTGCCTGTATTCGTCGCTCGGATGTTCGGGCATGTGGTCGATGAACGCGGTGTGCCGTTCGCCGCGCCCGTCGATGAGCGCCCCGCAGCTGTTGTCGTCCCTGCCTGCCGTCCGGTCGCCGCGTCCCGTGGCGCGCGTCGAGACCAGGAGCCGCCATTCGTCCGTGCTCATGCCCATCATCGGTCTCCTTCCACCGAGCTTCTCACGCTTTTCACGATCTGGAGCGTCTCGCGTTCGGGCAGCCCGCTGATCCGCCCGCGTTCCATGATGTCCCGGGCGATCCGCTCCCCGTCCTCGGGATGGTTCTTCCAACGCCCGTACCCCCACCGGTAGAGCGTGTCGTTGCGCCGTCCCTCGGGGATGGGGCTCATGTCCGGCTCCCCCTCCGGGCTTCCCGGCATGCCGGGGGAGGGCAGGTCGAACGCGGCCGCCGTCCGCGCGGGGGCGGGGGCGTGACGGGGTTTGTCGGTCGCGTCGACGCGTTCCGCCCAGCGCAGGAACGCGTCGGACAGGTCGGGGATCCGATCCTCGGGCCGGTCTATCGGCGTGTAGCGTCGCCCGTCGGGCAGGACGGACCCGCCCATGACCACGTAGCCGTCGCGGCCGATCTTGAAGTCGATCTGGCCTCCGTTGTGCGTCCTGGATTTCAGGCGCGCCCCGTCAGGGATGTGATAGAGGAGGTGCACGCCGCCGGACGGGGTGCGCACCGCGAACGTGCGCGGCAGGGGCGGCGTCCCGTACGGGCCGACGTCCGTCTGGATCTGCTCCCAGCCGGACATCTGATCCTGCTTGTGGCAGTCGAGGTCCACCCACATGTAGTCGTCGGCGACGGTCGTCCCGTAGATCGGCTTCGACGGGTCGATCCGGTGCGACATGTCCACCCGCGGATCCTGGCATGCGTCCTTCCAGGAATGGTGGGGCACGTCGCTGGACGGGCTCTTGTCCGCATGGCAGGGGAAGATCCGCGGATCCGCCTCCCGGATCATGTCCGCCCACGCGTCCGGGTCCGTGACCTTGAGATCCCGGTCGGGGACGGGCCGTATCACGGGTTCGTCGGCGGGCATGCCGGACACGGCGGCCGCGCACGCCTTCCATACGGCGTGCAGGCCGTCGCCCTCGGGGGCGGGCCGGTATGCGGTGTGCGGACGCCCGTCCTCGCTGCCGATGCGCGTGCTGGTGCGCACCAGGCCGATGTTCTTCCAGTTGACGCGCATGCCGGGGTCGGGGATCACGACGCCCGTGTCGAGCACGCTGCGGATGGCGGCGACCTCCATGTCGGACAGGCTTTCCAAGTCAATGAACGCGACGGACCGGCATTGCCGGTCGCCGATCGTCAGCCATGTGATCGCGCCGATCAGCATGAACGGCCAGAACCCGTGTTTGCGGCGGAACGGGAGATAATGGCGGGCGCGCGTCGTCGGCGAGGCGATGGTGCTGAACGCGAAGCGGCGTTGTTCGGCTTCGGAGCTGGACACGGGCAGATGGTAGTTCGTGGTGATCAGGTGCACGCTTTGCGGCATGCCGTCCACGCTGTTCTCGCCCTGGCGGCGCGCGGAGAAGGGGAGAAGCCCGGTCAGGAGGGTCTTCAGGTTCGGCAGGCTCTTCTCAAACCTGCCGTGGGTCGGATCGTAGTCGTCGGACAGGGCGAGCAGGTGGCTCATCAGGTCGCCCATCTTGTTCTCGGCGCTCATGGCGGTCGGCTGGGCGAGCAGGTCGAGGCTCATGGTCGTGGCCTGGTCGCCGAGATGCTCCATGAGGTCCTTGGCGAGCGTGCTTTTGCCGGTGCCGCCCGGCCCCTGGTACACGTACGCGCATTCCGGATGGCTGCGGAGGAACGGGGCGGCGAGCGAACGTTGCAGGTTGAGGGTGCTGTCCGTGTCATGGCCGGTCCACTGGTCGAGGATCCATCCGGCCTCGTTCGCGAGCGTCGTGGCCTGTTCGCACGTGCATCCGGTCTCCACCGTGTAGGTCATGGGCTCGTCGACCCGGTTCGGCGTCATCTCCCGGAGCGTGGCCTTCCTGAAATCCGGTTCCCGGCATTCGAGGTCTTTCGCGCCGGTCCAGGAGCGGGTGGCGCCGGATCGGGTCTCGGTGCGCGTCCACGCGCCGGACACGGGGTCGTGTTCGAAGCGGATCTCCCCGTCCGTGCACACGAAGCTGCATCCGCGGCGTATGGTCTGTCCGGCGAGGAGGAGCGAGTCCTTGACCCATCCGTCGTCTCCGTCCAATTGGTCGGCCTTGGCCTTGGAGCCGCCGTAGGCGATGCGCACGGGTCCGATGGGCGCCCATCGGCTGGGCGCGCGTTCGACGGTGTGGTCGGGCAGGACGCGCCGGTAGAGGATGCCCTTGCCGGGAGCCTGCGGGTCGGGCAGGACGCGCAGGTCGGGGTCGGGGCACACGATCTCGCTGATCATGCGGATCGCCCACATGGGCATGAGGCCGCTCGGATCGGTCCATGTCCATGTGCTCGCCCCGTCCCTCTGCACGAGGCTCCGCAGCGTGGGGATGCCGGCCACGCCGGTCGCGGGGTCGCCGGCCATGGGGTGGATGGTGTTGCATACGCCGGTCACGCCCGTCGGGTTCCGGAGCAGCACGTGCTGGTCGGCGACGCGGGCGAGGAACGCCCCGTCCGCGTGCCCGGGGGTGGCCGGGCACGTGATGCCGGGACGGCCGTACTGGTTTTCGATCATGCGCACATGTATGCGTCACGTGAGGGGCGGGGCCGGACGGGCATGGCCCGGGGCTTTGCAATATCGTATAGTTTTCCGACCCTTTTTGTATGCATGTATGCATCTGTATGCATCCGGGGATGCATACAAAAAAAGCCCGGAAAAAGGCCCGAAAACCCTTATATATAAAGGAAAAAATAAAATTCCTTTCTCTTGTATGCATTGTATGCATCAATATAAGGGGTTTCCTTCCCTTTTCTCGAATCCTCTATAAGGGAATGATGCATACAATGCATACACGCCCCCGGACCACCCCCGGAACGTTGGAACCAAGCCGAAACGGGAAGAAAAAATGTATGCATCCCCGGATGCATACGGATGCATACAGGCCGGCCGGAATGCATACACGGCCCGCATAGGGGATCGCCGCGACCGGGGACGCATACCGTCGCATGCCACCGCACGGACGGTCGGCGACGAGACTTGAAAACCGAAGAGCGACATCAGGAACATTCTTGTCCAAGGCGACTCATACCCGCATGGGCGTGAGGACAAGACCTTGGATCAAACGCCACCCCTGCAAGGTGGCGGCAGTAAAGACATGGGTCGGATGGCTGATGTTCACGCCATTCGACCCATGTCACGGGGCTGACAGGCTTTCGATGGCCTGCCGGAGACCATTTGCTACGTGCCGGAGGCCGGCAGGGACAACCGTCATCGACCTTGCCGCAAGAACGAACGCCAACACCGTTTCTTCTTCCCGTTTCACCCTCGCAGCGTGAAACCCGGCTTTGACTCCATTGCCGATTAACGGGTCAAAGCCGGAGAACTTCGAATCGGACTGGTCGGACAGTCGGACGATGGATTCGCCCGGCCAGCATACGAACATCGTCTACAAGCCGTGCGGGTTCGCCGAACGCACCCGTCCACGGATGAGCGTCAAGCGTCGGATACGCACGTGACGGCAAGCAATGGTTGACGGCAGGCCAGACCCGGGTTCGATTCTCGGCAGCTCCACGACCCTGATCCATCTCCCATGAGCTTGTGCAGACTCACGGTCTGCGGGTACAGATGAACGGGGCACGGTACGCATCGCACCGTGACGGGCAAAAGCGATGCACCGGTGGCGTGGCCCAGCGGCGACGGCAGCAGACTGTAACTCTGCGACAGAGAAACACCGGAGGTTCGAGTCCTCCCGCCACCACTATCCGCCTGGTCGCAAACAGGCGGATCAACGACAGGCGGTTTGATTCGCTGTCAGGCCAGTCCCATTGGATCGACAGAGAACGGTAGAAGCCGGGATGACACCTGGTCATGAGACGACGGGATTCCGGTCGGTTTCGTAGCCCGGTCCAGCAGAACGGCCCGAATCAATCGGGTAGGCCGGCGGAGCGAAGCCGCCCGAAGCCACTCGGCCGGCGGAACGCGTTCCGTCGGCCTGCCGTCCGGGGACGCATACCATGCCATGCCGCCGCGGACACGGCCGGCATGGCATGGTTGAAAACCGAAGAGCGGAAACAATGAACGCGCCATCGGGACAGCGGCAGCCCGACGGTCTCCAAAACCGTAGACGGAGGTTCGACTCCTCCATGGCGCGCGAAGCGGCGGACCCGTCCCGGCGGGATCCGGACGGGTCCGCGCAGGCCCGTGCCGCGAAAACGGCGCGCCCCTCGGACCGGACGATGGCATGCCCCTCCTCCCGGTCCGGTCCCATGTGGCGGGTGCGTGGGGGTCGTCGCCGGACGGCCGGGGGTTTCCGGCATTCGCCCCGGTAGCTCAGCAGGCAGAGCGTCCGCCTCGTAAGCGGAAGGTCGCCGGATCGTGTCCGGCCCGGGGCTCGAAGCGGCTCATGGCGTGAACGCCGCCCGCACGCGACGCCGTACACTCTCCGCGCGCGGGAACGATGGCATGCGAGACGGGTTCTTTCTTCTGCCTCGTCCGGGACCATGCCAGCGCCATGATCCGTTTCCCATCCCCGCCCGTGCGGGGACGCATGCCGTCGCATGGGCGGATGCACGCCCTTGTAGCTCAGGGGATAGAGCACCGGATTCCGGATCCGGGTGTCGCCCGTTCGAATCGGGTCAGGGGCACTTCGGGGCCGTCGCCCAGTGGCAGGGCGTCCCGTCCGCAACGGGAAGGTCGCGGGTTCGAACCCCGCCGGCTCCACGACATGCGGCATGCCGCCGCGTGTAAGCGCAGACATTCCGAGGAACGACGTCACGTCAAGACGGCGCGCCCCCGCGATGGAATACGCAGACAGCGGCCTCCCGCCGGCCGCGCGCGAGACGGCGGGGCCGGCCGGCCCGTCCACGGGCCGGCCCGTGCGGATGTGGTGCAGCGGCAGCACGCCTGCTTCCCAAGCAGGAGACCGCGGGTTCGAACCCCGTCATCCGCTCTATCCGGAAAACCAGGACAATGGATCCGATCCAACAATGGGACTCGTAACCGCCCTTTCCATGTGGACGCTTCCGGAGAAAACATGGACGAACAGCCTCGGCATGGGCACGCAGCGTCAAGGAATAAGGAAACATGCCATCGCCCCTCTAGTTCAGCGGTCAGAATACCGGACTTTTAATCCGTTTGTGGTCGTGGGTTCGAATCCCACGGGGGGCACGATGCTTGGTACATCGCCATGCATAAGCGCATCAATCTATTATCAGATAGGCTGCGGCAGCTTCTTCTTCCGGCCGCGCGCGAAACAGGGGAAGGAAAACACACAGTGCGACGGACCGGGGAAGGGCCTATAACCCAGATCCCATAACAGTCCGTCGTACGGCGCCTTTGTGGCTTAAATGGTAGAGCAACGGTCTGAAGCACCGTGGATGCTGGTTCGATTCCAGACGGAGGCACGAAGCAATCCATCCGATCAATGGACTGCTTTCAGGGAGTGATCGAACAATCGCATCGGAAACGAGACGATAAGATGAGCCGGGCCCGGCAGGGTGGTTTGCGACCGAACCGGCGGCACGTCCAGAGGGGATCTGACATGATCTCGTTTGTCCTCGACGTTGCTGGTAAAACCCAATCCAGTCTCCCGATTCCCCTCCATCTGTCATTCAGGACGGATGGGGAGGACGCTCTTTTTGCAGCTATGGTCTGCGGAGCGACATCAATGAGGACCATGCCGAACACGGCCCGGCACAGGCGTACGTCGTTAAAGGAACGAAATGTGCCATCGCCCTCGTAGCTCAATCGGATTCAGAGCGTTGGTCTACGGAACCAGAGGTTGCGGGTTCGAACCCCGCCGAGGGCACTCGGAACAGGAAGCTACTCCGCTACCTATCTTCGGCTTCCTGCTCCTCATGCGTCGGTAGCTTAACGGCAGAGTACCGGTCTCCAAAACCGGTGGGTGTGAGGTCGAGACTCACCCGACGTGCCAGGACGGTATTGTTTGGCTCCTTACTCACTCACGGATTCGTCAAGCCGAATGATACCGTCCCACCCGGTTCCGATCGTCGTTTGAAGGATTTCCTATTCTCTTCGGCTGTTCGACCGGAACCATCGCCCCGTTGGCGGAACTGGTAGACGCATCCGGCTCAAACCCGGATTCCTGACGGAGTGGGGGTTCGAATCCCTCATGGGGCACTATCCGGTGGATGCCTTTCATGCTCGCTTCGAAAGATTTTCATCGGATATTCTTCCGACCGTCAAGCCTGGTTTCTTTCTTCCTTCATTGACGGGCGCGACGGATTCCAGCCGCCCCGGAGTCGGACGGCGGAAGAAAAAACGACTCCACATCATCGTGGATGGCCGGTTTGAAAACAGATAACCAATGCGAAATTACTCCTTTGGAAAAGGGTTGTCGATTTTTTTGAACCACCCGGCCATCCATCATCCGCTTCCGTAGCTCAGTGGAATCAGAGCAGACGGCTTCTAATCGTCCGGTCGTGGGTTCGAATCCCACCGGGAGCACCAGATCCACAGAATACGTCAACCAGTTTGTTCCTTCGCGTGGATCAGTGGAGTAGTGGCAGAGCGGTCGAATGCGACTGTCCCGAAAGCAGCAGGGGCGCAAGCCCCCGGAGGTTCAAATCCTCCCTACTCCGCGAACCCCGCATGAAAATCGTTCCCATGAGGGGATCGAGGTTTGGCCGGTGTGCCCCGTACTGAAAACACCGGCATGGGATGGTGGGCCGTGCGGCAAAGGCGCAGTCCTGCTAAGACTGTTGGGGCGGAAGTCCCCGGCGAGTTCGACTCTCGCACCATCCGCTAGCCGATCAACAATGTGTTAGGCCACGGGATAGGGCCTGGAATCCAGTCAGCAAAAACAGGTTTTGGATCGGCATGGCGGAACGCAGTCGGGCATACGCGTCCGATGCGTTCGCGCACATTCCTCCTTGGTGTAACGGCAGCACACGGGTCTTTGGAACCTTTGGTCCTGGTTCGAATCCAGGAGGAGGAGCTTAGCGGCAGCACGTCGAATTGATTTTCCCTCTACACTCGATTCGATGTTTGTTGTACCGGACATACAGGAGGTCAGGCGTCAACCCAGGCCGCGAAAACGACGCCACGCCCTTGTAGCTCAGTGGATAGAGCGTCCGTCTCCGGAGCGGAAGGCCACGAGTCCGATTCTCGTTGAGGGCACGCACGAAACTCCGCCAACCATAATGCGTGGAGTCCTCTTCTTCTCTTCTCTCTCAAACCGTCGCGCCTCGTACGGTTCGTGCATCACGAGGCAACGCCCTTGTAGCTCAACGGATAGAGCGCCGGTTTCCTAAACCGGGCGCAGCCGGTCCGACTCCGGCCAAGGGCACGAGTGCGGCATTTGATGGTTTGACACTCTCAAAAAATCGAAACCATTGGAGTCCCGACCGGCCTCCGTTGTAACGAATCCTCGGTCAGGCGAACCGCATGGGCATGCGATCATGACGCGCGGCCATGCGGGGCATTGGTGTAAATGGACAGCACGCCATCCCCTGTGGGTGGAGGTCCGGGTTCGAGGCCCGAGATGTCCGCTAAGGAATCCACTGAAAAAAAAATCAAGGTGAAGCGTGTCCGTGGATTCCTTTTCGCGGTGTTGGCGCAATGGTCAGCGCCCCGGTCTTCCAAACCGGTGATGCGGGTTCGATTCCCGTACACCGCCCGATACGATTCCATGCCCGTTGGGAGTTCCCGGCGGGATGTCATGACCATGCGGGTCGTGTCCGATGGTCCGCGTCTCCGTTTGTTCGACGGACACGCAGACCATCATTAGCGCCCATCAGCCTATGAGTGGCCGATGCGAACAGTCCCCCGTCGGAGGGATTGGCGTGAATCCGATAAAGCCTATCCGCCGAGTGCGGACAAGGTTTCCTGAGACGTGGGCGACCGTGTCTCTTGTCAGCCGAACCACAGGATGTGGGAACGATTTCGGTGGAGCATGGGCGCCACGGCCCGTGATCCCCGTCATGCCCCATGCCGCAGTACGCGCGTCCACCGCAGGCATGGGTGCAGGGATCCGGCACAAGCGGCCGGATCGATCGTGGACCGCGCGGGCATATCCCTGCGGGTTGCTCGCGCAACGCTTTCGTAGCCCAACCGGTAGAGGCGACAGTCTAAGGAACTGTCCGGTCCGGGTTCGAATCCCGGCGAAAGCACCAGCGGAAACACGGGCGTCAACGCCACCCATGCAGGTCTTGAAATCTTGCCTGTTTCGGGAACGATGTATTATGAGACCTTCGCATAACTGGGGCCGATGACCAATACAGCGCCCGTTTCCGCACCCAACTTGCGAATATGATGTCAACGCCGCCACCCGCCCGCTGCCATATTGTGACGGAGTGGAACGATGGGCGCAGACGAAGGGTTTGCACCTCAACGACCCTGCAGAATCGTCACCCCAGCATCCTATCCGCAGCCACACGTTAGCTCCGCCACCGTGAACCGAGTAGCGGTGGATGCCGTTGCAGCGGCGTGAGAGTCCTGCGGTCCTGCAAGACGCGGCAGGATGGCATCCCATAATTCCAAACGCTTAAGGGGATTGCCACCGTCATCCGCCAACGGCGGAAAGCAAGGGTCGTCCCGGTGCGCCGGGATATGAGTCGTCGGCTGGAATGCCGATGGCGGTGGCTTCGTCATCCAACAGGTAGGATGCGCCGCTCGGCGTAATGCGGGTTCGAATCCCGTCGAGGCACGATGGGCCCAGTGTCCGCATGTGATTCAGCTGGGTTCCCGAACGGGAGATAGTTTGCGATCGGTGGCATGAGTCGATCGCAGGACAAGCACTCCTTTGCTCGCATGGCCCATCCGCCGTTCCTCATGCCAGAACGGTTCCGCCCCTCCCGCGTCGCGGGAGGGGCTTTTCCGTTTTCCGGACGCATAGGAGCAGGCATGGAAAGAAAATCGTTGGCATACGACCCGTTTCAGCCGATAGGCCGATTCTGCCGGCAGATCGTGGACGAACTGCGCAAGACCGTGACTCCGGCCGCCCGTGAATGGCTGGCCTGGAGTATCGCCGCATTCGTGTTCGTCATCCCGCTCATGGCATTGGCCGCGGGCATGGATCTCGGTATCGGCAGACTCACTCTCATGGTGTTCGGATGACGGTCGCACATCCCGTGAACCTTGCCATGCTGATATGGATGGGCATCGCCCTGCTCGCATTTCTTCTCATGAGCGTATGGACGGACGATCCGGAGCGTCGCAGCACCTACCTCCGTTGGGCTGTCGCGTATCTGACGGCCCTGATCGTCTTCATCGCCATCTTCTATTCCGAAGGGACCCTATGGCCGTTCTCATCGTCGTTCTGAAAACCATCGTCGCCGTCCTGAGCGTCCTGCTATCCCTGCTGATCCTCCTGCACAAGGGCAAGGGCGGGGGATTGTCCGACATGTTCGGCGGCGGCCTGACCGCCAACGCGGGCACATCCGGGGCCGCGGAGAGGAACCTGAACCGTTGGACGGTCGGCATCGCGACCCTCTGGGTTTTGCTGATCGTCTCGATCAGCCTCGTCGCAAAAACCATCTGACGAAACAGGAAAGGAGGAAGGCTTGTTTCCTCCCCGCCCTGAAGGGCGGAGTCTCCACAGGCCAAACAAGATGAAAAACAACTGGTTCTGCCCCAACTGCGGGCAACCGATGGAAGCGCAACGCCACGTGGACAATCCCACCGGCAGCATCACATGGACAATCGGCTGCCTCAACCCGGAACACTTCCACACGCGCGGATACGTGAACGCCGCCATCGCCGAAATCCAACTCGAGAAACTCCTCCACCAGTGAAATACATTAGCATCTTCAGCGGAATAGAAGCCGCCACCGTTTTGCCGTGAGGGTGCCCCCGCCTTTAGGCGTGGGGAGGACGTCAAGGTGGGGGAGGGCATGGGCCCGCCCTGTCCGCATAGCGGCATGCGTATCCGGAAAAAACGAAAAGGAGCGATCATCATGATTTCCGTCATATGCCTGTTCGCGGGGTTCGCCGCGGGCTTCTTCACCGCATCCATGTGCATGGCCTCCCGTCGGGGCGATCGCATGCGGCCGGACGGGCGCTGACCAAATTGGCGGCGCAAGCCCCGCCTTTTAAGGCTGGGGTCAACCGGGGGACGCATACGCGGGGCATGGAAACGTACGATACGGGACGGGGGACGGCCTTGGAAAGCGAATTCGAACACATGGCGGATCTGGTGCTCGTCATCCTGTGCGTGGCGGGCGGCATGCTCATGTGGCAGACCCATGGCTGGCTCATGGCCGTCAGCTCGATCATGTTCGCCGCGGGCGGCACGCTGCTGGCCGTCCACTGGTGCGCGGTCTCCATGCGCCGCATGGGGGAGGACGGCCGATGATGCGCCCGTCACGACTGTCCGCCTCCTACGCGAGCCTCCTGCCCGCGTTGAACCGTCTCGGCTACCGGGCGGACGTGAGGGAGGCGTTCGTCTGCGGGTCGCGTTGCGTGGTCGTCGTGTCGGGCGCGCCCGCCACGCGCGTCCTCAACGACGGCTCATGGGAGCGCGACGACGGTCTGAGCGGCCCCGATCCGGCCGGCCTGCTCGCCCTGTACCGCGACGAGCGCGCCCATATGGCCGTGAGGAACCTTGTACGCCATGATTTGAAGGGCGTGGCCCGCGACATCCTCGTCGCCGACGGCATACCCGTCGGCGTGATCCTGGACGTCGAGGAACAAGGCGGCGGGCTCGCCGTCTCGTTCCGGCGTGTCGAAGGCGTGCCCGAGGACACGGTGATACACGATTGGACGGCGCGCGCCAAGGCCGTGCCCGCATTGTTGGAGGAGATCGCGTGAACGATGAGCAGTTGGAACGCCTGGCCGAGGCGCACAGGGAGGGCATGAGCGCCACCGAACTGGCGACGAGGACAGGCCTGCCATGGCGGACGGTCGCCGACGCGATTTGCGTGACGCGCGACCGTACGGTCGGGCCCATACCCCATGTCGTGTTCCTGCAACCCCCATGCGCGCGCCGATGATCGGGATACCGCCCATGGCCGGATCCGACTGGATGCGGCGCGCCGCATGCACGCGCATGGAGCCCGACATCTTCTACCCGGTCGGAGACGGGGCGTACGCGCGTGAGATGACCGAGATCGCGAAACAGGCGTGCCTGTCCTGCCCGGTGCGGGCCGAATGCCTCCGCCAGGCGTTGGAGACGGGCGAACAGTACGGGATCTGGGGCGGCATGACCCCGGAGGAACGGCGTGACCTGGCGCGCCGGGACATGCGGCGCCGTCGTTTCGCCGCCGCCAGGATGCGGGGCGTCGCGCGTTGACCGCGGCCGTCGCCGGCCTCGTCCCGCTCGTCGACGCCGTCCGCCACCCGGTCCCGTTGAAGATATCCATGCGGCCCATGCTGGGCGCATCATGTGACGCATACCTTTCGCCGACCGGGAATCGTCGTTTCGAACAAGGAGGGGTCCGTATGGGTCTGCATGTTCCGGAGGGATATCATTTCCTCGGCGAATGGGGGCGCGCGTGGCGCGATCCGAAGACCGGGTGCTGGACGGTCGCGGGCATGCGCGAGGGTTCGGAGGGCCGTGTCGTGCTGTCGGACGGGGAGGCGAGGGCGTTCGCCCGCCTGGTATGCCGGGACGGGCCTGCGGCGTTCGCCACGCCGGCCGAAAACGAGACGGCCGTGAACGCCGTTGAGGGCGCGGGCGGCGAACAGGCGCGCATCCACGCCGCCGAAGCCCTGCACCGGTTGGGGCGCGTCTGATGGACGCGTACTGGCTGGGCGTGCTCACCCCGTTCGCGATCATACTGGCGGTTCTCCTGCTGTGGCTGGCCGGCAGCCTGTTCGCCGCGATCGTCGGCTGGGCGTGGAAGCAGGCGCATTACGGGCTGCTGAAGAAGGGTTGGATCGCCGAGGACTACGACGAGGATTCAGGGGAATGGACCACCCGCCCCGGCGCGGAACGCCTGGCGGCCGCCCTGACCCGGTACGGCGAATACCGGATGTTTCCATGCTTCGGCTGGATGATCCTCATCGTCCGCGACCACAAGCCGAACGACAAGGAACATGGCAGACGGCCTGACGGTTAGCGCGTTCCCTGGCATGGTCGCCGATCTGGCTCGCCGACCATGCCCGCATGTTCGGCGAGCCAGATCGGCGACACGACGGTCCTGCACCGGTATTTCGACGACCGGGCCAAGGCCGAGTAATGGGCGATCCGGTTCGTCGACCGGCTGAAACGCCGCGAACATCCCAAGGAAAGGAACAAGGCATGAGCGAATTCAAAATCATACTCACCGACACGGAGCGCATAATGGGTGGATTACCACCTCGACACCGGCACCAGACGCGATGGTCCGGTCACGGCGCCCGAAATGGTCGGAACCGTCGAAGTGGCCTACGTGTGGCTTGACAAAGACCTTGAGGACCGGGAATCGACCGTCACCATCCCCACACCCTGCAACTGTCCGGTCTGCGGCGCCCCGCCGGACGTGCTGGAGGATGCGCTGGCCGAATTCGAAGACGGGGACAGGGTCGCATACCGGGTCGTCTGCCCGGAATGCATGGCCGCAACCGGCATCACCGGATATCTGCCGGAAAGCGAGAGCGCGCACGCGCGGCTGATCCGCGAGGCGTTCGACAAGTGGAACCGGCACGAACTGCATTGGAGGTTCAGCTGATGGAGCTTGTCGAATACGCTCAGGCGGTGGACCATTCGCGGATGCCATTGCTGTTGAGGGTCCTGAATGCTCTCGGTTGGTATGCCTTCCTCGCGGACATTCCGCTCATGGTGTATGCCTATTGCCTGGTGATGGCACGGAACGGCTTTCCTAATCTCACGATGGACGAGGGCAGGCTCGTCGGCGCATCGGTGCTGCTGCCGTTCGTCGCCCTCGCGCTCATGTCCCCGGCCGAGAACTGGAACCCCCGAGGCCCGAAGCCGAAGACCATGGACGAGTATGTGGGCGACGTGTGGAATCTCGATGGTCTCGCGATCGCCGAACCCGGATATATGGACCCGTTGTCCGGTTTCCCCCGAATCAAAGGATCCTACCGGGTTTCATGGAAGCGGAACGGGCGGCGCGTCGAAGGCACGCTGGGCATCGACGGGGCAAACGTCGAACTGCGCGATAACCAAGGGATGATTGTTTCCCCGGTGAATCCAGGGACACCGGTATGGAAGCCGGGCGCGAAACATTCGAAAGGGTAGCCGATGGAATTCACCGACAGCGACGAACTACGCCGCGATATTCTCGCCAACCCGTATCTGCCCGAGCATCTGCGCGAACGGGCGAAGAACGATACAAGCGAACACTGCCGTGCCGAGGATGCCGACAATCTGCTGGAAGTCGACCGGCTCGCGGGCCATGGGCTCGTCCGCTTCCACATCGAATCCGGCAACGCATCCATGCACGTGGACGTGCCGGATGATGCCGCCCGAAGCATCGCCCGGTGGATCCTCGACCATACGGACGAGTGAAGGAGCACATCACGAAGAATATCTTTTTCCTGGATTCCGTCATCGGACTCATCGAACGGGACAAAGCCCATGCCATACGGTTTGCACGGACCGGGGCGGCTCTGATGCTGATTGCAGTGGGAACGCTGGTATTCGGCGCTTGTGTTCTCCTGACAGGAATCCCTCTTGTCGTTCTGGTTGCCGCGTTCGCGATCTGCTCGTTTATCGGAAGCCAACTGTTCGGCGGCGCGATTCTGGTGATGGAGGAAGACCAACGGAAACGACCAACACAACGGGACGAACGGTAATGAAAACTCAAGTGCGCACGTCCGACGCAAATCCGTTCCGTCCAGGGAGCTCTCCACGTTCATCCTGCACCGGGATACGGGCGCCACGGATCCGGATCGGCCGTTCAAACACGAATGCTCGTGCGGCCGCTGGGTCACCGCTTTGGACTGGCATCTGCACGGGTGCTGGACGGGTTCCGAATGCCAGTACGACGAGCCTCCAAGCGTCCTCCACGAATATGAGAGGTTTCTCGCATACGACCTGTTGTGCGAGGCATTGGGGCAGGTCGGAGTGCTGGCGCCCATCCGATACGAACACCCATCCCGTATGGGAAGAGGGAGGAGGAACCCATGCGTGGTTTCATGCGATTCATCGGATTGGGCCGTCTGCTGACGGTCGGCGCGATCGCGTTCGCCGTCACCCTGGCCGCGGCGCTGGCGGCGTTCCTTTGCGACCGGCTGGGCGTCGGTATCCCGTGGCTTCCGTTCGGCCTGCATGCGGTATCCGTGCTGGGCGGACTGACCGCCGCGGTCACGCTGACGGCCGCCGACATCAGGAACGACATACGGCGCATCGGCAGGAACATCGAAGCCTCGGAACGATCGGAACGCAAATGAGCGTATTGGATATGACCGGCATTCCCGACGACGGTTCGCTCGAGGATCAATTGAAGTGGCGCCGGTATGCGAACCGGGTGGACGAACTGTTCAAGCCGGACAAACGCAAGCGCGAGAGGCTGGTGAAGGCGCTGGAAGGATACTCGAGGGCGGCGCGTGAGGCACGCCGGCTCGCCTACGAATTGTGGGCTTCGGAGACGGAATGGTTCGAAGGATGCAAGAGGCAGGCGGCCGACGAACAGGACATCGATCTCGAATACGATCCGGAACCCGACACGGATCCGGATCTGGCCGCGTTCTGGCAACGGTTGGAGGAGTTCGCGGACTGTGACAGCACTTTGATGGAATCGGCGGAATCGGCCGATGGGCTGATCGGGCTGCTCGCAGGCGGAGAACGCCGGCCCCGCCAATAGTCGAACAAATGTTCTAACATGTGGGTCGTGGACGACCGGCATCTGACCCCAAGAGACAAAACCGAACTCGGCATCCAGGCCCGGCTCATCGCCCGGGCGCCTTGACTGGGACAGCACGGAGCCATGGACGCCGCGCATGGCCTATCTGTGGCAGCGGATCGCCATGGAACGCGCCCGCCTCAAGAGACGCCCCATACGCGGCCATGCCGGACACGTCGGCGTCGCCCGGTGGACGCCCGCGGAACGCAGGCCCGCCGAACCCGCGAGGATCAGCCCATGGCCGGACGAGCCGCCCGACCTCGACTGGGGCGACGACGATGCCGAACCCCGACCGGCGCGGGACGCATACCCCGCACCATGAACGACGAGACCATCAGATCATATCTGACCGCCCGCGACGTGCCGGCCGGCACGGACCCGCTGCCCGGATGCGTGGCATGGGCGGACGCGGACCCGCATAACACGCGCACCGTCGGCCTGTCCGTGCACACGATGACCGACCCGCCGGTCCCGTTCAACGCGTTCGACGGCCTGTTCGCCGCCGACGACCCGGACGGGGAGCACGGGTTCGAACCCCGTTACGAGCCGACCGCCCGCCCCATGGCGGGCGTCCCCGTGTTCGCCACGCCGGCCGCCACCGCCATGGACGAGAGGAACACGGAGGTGGCGGTGGATACTTGTGGACAACAACAAGGTCGGTCTCGCCGGCCCCCATGGGATCCTGCTAACGAGTAAGGAATCTTAATGCGTAAAACAATGACCTATGAGCAGTTGGAATTGAACGGCTGTTACGCGATGCTATGCGAGGCCTTACGCGCATGGCATCGGATGCAAAAGGACCATCTTCGGGAGACCGCCGCGAAGGTCCTGAAGGACGTATACGGGTACGAGTTCCACTTGAACGGCGGCGGCTGCCCATGGCGCCTCCCCTCCGTCGACCATGAGTGGGCGGCGAACGGGATGCGGGCGCTCGGCCTGCCGGCGGACAGGTTCGAAGACAACGCCATCGTCCTCGCCCGACTGCTTGACGGACAGGCGGGGGACTATGAGCTCGCTTCGGGGCGCATGCCGGAAACACCGGAGACCGCGTATGGTTCCGATGTCGACAGGTTCGGCGTGGTGGAGCAATTCCATAATGCGTTCCGCCGTATCACCATCAACTGGGACAGTGCCTTGGACCGCAAGACCATGGACGCGAACCTGGAACGGCTGCTGCCATTGGCCGCGCATACGGTGCGGATCGAACGCGAGGGCGGCATCCCGGACCTGCGCCCCATGCTCGAGCTGTGCCGGAAGACGCACAAGCAGTAAAACGCCGCAATCACATCCGGAGCCGCCCTCCTGACGGTCCTCCTGATGGTCTCGAACCTTTTGCCCAACTGGATCAAAGCCTGCCGCTCGGCCTGTCCGACTCCGACATGGGCATGGCATCCCTGGGAAACGGGGCATGGATCACCCCGGCGGGCATGACCGTGACGGCCGCCGGAGCCGCATACGCGGCCATACGCCGCCATGTCGCACGCAAGGCCATTCGGACGGCATGGGCGGGAGGCACGGCGTCTACCGCCCGCCCCCATGCCTCCCCGCGCCGGACGGTAGACGACCGGAGAAGAACACCCCCGGCCAAACCCCACGCACCGGAACGCATACCCCCGTCGGACGGCGCATAGGATCCGCGTCGAAAACACGACCCGCAGAAACGGGAGAGGAGACGCGCATGGGCGCAGACGATCCGATCAGGGACAAATACACGCACGCCATAAACTGGGACTACGCCAGCCACGACCCGCAGATCCTACGATTGCGCGAACAGCTGGCACGCGAATACGACGCGGCGAACGGGATCATGATCCCCCTCGACCCCAAGGACACGATGTCCGCGTTCCGCAAGATCGCCAGACTCGTCCTCGACGGGCTCGCCGCCAAGAACCTCGTCGCCCGGCCCGACCTCGTCTACAAGGCCATGTTCCCCTTCCCCGACACGCCCGGATACGCGGACCTCGTCATCCTCGACGCGGTCACACGAACCCTCGGACGCCATGAGGACGGGGAAGAGCGTTGACCGGCCGGCACACGCGCCCACGCCCCCGCACGGGACGGCGCATCCTCCAGCTCCTGTCCGGGCTGAGCCTCACGCTCGCCATCCTGTGCGCGTACCACGTCGGCTGGATATGGTGGGGCGACTCGCTCGACAGCATCCACACGCAGCAGACCCTCGCCGCCCGCCACGGCGTCAAGGACGTGGACGCGGGCGACACGACCCGGATCGCGAAACCCAGGGACGGCGACCCGCCCAAGGAGACCGAACCCGCATACGGAACCGTCCTCGGATGGATGTGGATACCCCGGTTCGGCAACGACTGGAAACGCGCCATCCAGGAAGGCACCGACACGAACGTGCTCGCCAACCAGGGGATAGGCCACTACGAGCACACGCCCATGCCCGGCGGGAAAGGCAACAGCGCGTACGCGGGACACCGCACGCCCGGCGACCTGGGACCCGCCGACACGCTGCAGCCCGGCGACCCGATCGTCATCCAGACCGCCGGACACTGGTACATATACCGGGTGCAATCCTCATGGATGACCACGCCCGACGACATCGGCGTGCTCGAACCGGACGGGGACGCGCGCACCATCACGCTCACCACCTGCAAATGGTCGCTCGACGAGGCCGACAGCCTGTCCGCGCGCCTCATCGTGCGCGGACGCCTCGAATCCTGGTCGGACGTCAAGGACGGGATCCCCGCCGAACTCGCCGGGACGGCCGCACGGCCCGCCGCGACGGCACGCACGACCGTCAGCCGCGTCATACGGCATATGAGTGCCGCCATGCCCGTCAGCCGCATCCTCGCCGTCATGGCGGGCGGCGTCTGGCTCCTGCTCGCGGGCCTCGCATGGCTCATATGGCATGGGGGCAGGCCCCGGCGCGAACCGACATGGAATCCGCTGACCCTCGCCTGGCGCCTCCAGACGGGACCCATCCCATTGCGGACCATCCTCTTCATCCTGTTCTGGACCATGATCCTGTTCGCCGAATGGGCGTGGCTCAGCCCCTGGCTCGACGCGACGATCCCCCTGTTCTCCACCAGCCCGTCCATGACGGGCGCATAGGTGGCGCGCATGGACGACAGGACGAGGACCATGAGGCCGGTGCGGGTGAGCGGCGGCACGCGACGCCGGCGGCGCATGCGGCGCGCCGACCCGGACGTGCGCGTCCTGAGACGATGCAGGACCCTCATGCTCGCGATCACGCCCATGTGGTGGATCATGTGGGGCGTGTTCCTCGCGTCCGCGCCCATACCCCGGCCCATGGGGATCGGGATCGGGCTCATCGTCCTGACGGCGGGCCTGCTCGCCCCCGCCCCCATCATCCGATACACGCGGGAAGCGGGAAAGAGGCGCGGATGACCGGTGGGAGCGCCGTATCACGGTCTGTCTGCTGGCAGGAATGTTCGCCGCCGCCGGAATATCCATGCTCATGATAGAACCCGTCCCGAGCGCCTACGCCGGGATGAGGCCGTCCGACGCGAGCGCCGCCGTCACTCGGTCCGCGTTGTCCGGGTCCGGTGCCGCATACAACGGCAAGCCGTTCAGTCGTACGTTCACCGCAGAACAGGCGAAGCAACTGCAATTCATCCACTATTAGAAAGGACTTCCCCGATGGGGGACAGGAAACTTGAGACGGTCGCCAGAGAGGTGTTCCTGAGCATTCCACCCGCCGTCAGGACGGGCGTGTTCATCGACGTTTTCACGCCATGCGACTGGCATCACGCCGCCCGCTGCATGGTCGATTACGCGGGGATTCTAGACGACCCGCGCGAACCGTTCGCCCCCGCCTGCGACATGCCGGTCATCTGCACGACCGCCGTCACGGAAAAGACCGTCGTCTCGGACGTGCGCCCGCTGGCCTATCTGCCCGACGAGGCGTCCGTCTACATGCTGGTAGTGGACATGGAGATGGACTGCGTCGAAGTGGACGTCGAAAGGAACGGAATCGTGTACGTGGAAAACCGTCCCGACGCCATCGGTCAGGCGTACGCCGACCTCGCCGACGACCTGAACGACGCCGTAAGCGAATCGGAGAAGTTCGCCCTGTACGATTCGTTGAACGCGGTCTACCAGTTCGCATACCGGCTTTCCGAACTGACCCAGCGGCATCTCGTCTTGGAAAGGAGCCGGACTTGGAAACTCGCGGAGTGAGAGTCAGGTTCTCCTCCCCCGCGCATGAGAACCGGTACTGGTGGACGATACTCGAATGCGACGGACGGTACGTGGTGTGTGTACGCGAACGTCTCGCCTTGCCGGACGGCTTGCTCGCGTACACGGTGGCCGATCGGCGGAACGGAACACGCGGCCACGTTAAGGACGAACGTTCGGGCGTCAAGGGCGCGTGCCGTCCATCCGACGCGGCATGGCTGCTGGAACAGGCGAAAGCGCAGGGGATTACCGACACCGAGCCGCTTTGTGTAGCGGAAATACAAGGAGAAGCATTCAACTAACGCACGGGCGTAACGCCCACGAAGCATCAGAACAACGCCGCGTCGGGCATCCTGACCGGCTGGCACGAGGGGATGTGGGTTTGAGATTCACCGACGACGAGAACCGCATCCTCGAACTGCATGTGACCGACTGGTGCGACGTGGACATCACCGAACGGGCGCTCGACGACATGGGCGAACCCGGACTGTTCGGCAGGCATGTGGCTGACGTGCGCGAAGTGCTGCGCAGGGCGTTGGACTTCGCGAAATACCCCGACCCGAGCCTAGGCTCGACGATAAGGACATCCTACCGGCTTACCGACAAAGACCACACCAGTTCCGGCTGGTACCAAACCGGCGGCGACATGCTCATGAGCACACCCGAACTGGTCTTGGCCGTCAAGGATGGTGTCGGGTTGGTGAGCAAAGGACAAGGAAAAAACGAATGGAATCTCTAGGAAAAAACCGACTCATACACAGGAAAATCACATCCATTACGCTCGCGCTCCTACTGGGCGCGGGCGGCATCGCCGCACTCCCCCCGACCGCGTTGGCCGCCGCCCCGTCGAACGGAACCGTGTCCTCGACGCGTTCGTTCCCGAAGCAATCCGTGGTGCGCGCCGACCCCTTCCAAGAGTCTGTGAGCACCGACGTGCAGTCCGACGCGGATTGGGGTGGCATCGAAACCGTTGCAAGCTAGTTTGTCCTGGTTTGCAGGACGGTCCTGCGGCCGTCCGCTCCGAGTCTTGCGCGGTTTTCGCCGCCGCTTGGTTCGCGCTTCGTCGGGGTCCGCCCGCCATCCTGACGGGTGGCGGGCCTTACTGCAGCATTAGTCCCAGCATCGCCCGTATGGCCGGAATTCCAACGATTTCCGGCCATACGGGCGCGTATGCGTCACGGACGGGGACGCATACGCGGTTTTGGAACACAGGCCCGCGCATCGTGCGCGGGACGGAAAGGAACCAACCCATGACAGGCATCGAACCATACGACTGGTCGGAGATGACGCCCGACATGCTGCTCGCCCACATGGCCGGACTGGCCATCCTCCAGAAGAAGATCACGAAGGCGCTGGACGGGGCGAAACGCCAGTATCTTCGCACGCATGACGCGGACAGTCCGAGGGAGAACGCGGTGTTCGCCGGCCTCGACGCGGCCACCGTGCTCGTGAAAAGGGACGGGGAAGGCTCCTACAAGGTGGACGATCCGCTCGCCTACGCGGACTTCCTCAGCCACTACGGACTGGACTGCGAGGGACAGCCGGCCGTCATCACCGTCAACTACCCGACCCCGAACGCCATGGGCGAACGTTTCCTCGAACGTCTCATCCGCGAACACGGGGGAGAGATACCGGACGGCGTGAAATACCAGCCGGGCCGGTCCGGCGGCGTGACCGTCACCCTCGGCAAGGGAATCGCCGAACATGCGTTCGACTCGGCGGAACTGTCGCGCCTCGCCATCGAAGCCGCCGTCTGAACAGGCGCATAGCAACCCGGCAAACGAAAGGAAAACCATTCCATGCCACGCAGGAACCTTGAGAAAAACCAGCCCCGCCCGTTGAAGGCCGACGCCATGTTCAGCCGCAAATGCTCTCGCACCCGCTACGCGACCCCCGTGGACGCCCGGATCGCGCTCGGCCGCCTGCCGGAAGGCAAGACGATCCGCAAATGCCCGGAATGCGGCGGCTACCACATCGTCGAACCGGGCGTCATCCTCCGCCGTCGCGGCAAGGAGACCAGGTGAGCGCGGTCAACGAGCTCGAACGGCGCCTGGCCGCCGACCGCCCGCACGCCGGCCCCGACGAACGGACCGAAACATTCCACGAGGTGAAACCGGACCGTCCGCCCTCGGTCCGGCCCACGGGCGGACCGAGGGCCGCGAAAACGAAGACGCGGCCGCGCGACCCGTGGAGCCCCGTGCCCCGGCCGACCCGCACGGAATGGCGTCGCGCCCTGACGCCCATGATCCTGCAACTGCTGGGCGTGCTCCTGCTCGCCGTCGTCTCGTTCATGGCCGGCCAGAACGCGCTGGGCGTCATCCTCCTGCTCGCCCTGGCCGCATTGGCCGGCTGGCGCGCCGCCACCTGGGACTGGATGCCCGCGGACACCGTGATGCGCGGCGTGGACGCGACCCGGCCGGTCCGCGTCCTACGCGTCATCGACCCCGACGATCCGGAGACGCCCGTCCGGGTCGTACACGCGAACCGCCGGTACGCGATCTGGTGGCTGGACGCGGACGCCATGGTCAGGACCGGCGTGCTCCTGACCCGTCCCGGCCTCGTGTCCGTCGCCACGTCGGACAGCACGGCGGTCCTGCCGGAAGGGGGCGGGGCGTGAGCCGCACCCTGTTCGCCGGCGACCTGCATGCGAAAGGCGACCTGCTGCCTTTCATCTCGAACATGGCAGACCGGGAGCATGCCGACCGGATCGTGCTGCTCGGCGACATATGCGACGACTGGCATGTGTCGAACACGGGCATGATACGGTTCATGGAACGGTTCGCCTCATGGTACCGGGCCGAATCCGGGCGACGGGAGATCGTCCCGCTGCTCGGCAACCATGACGTCCCGTATTTCATGCAACGCGGATCCGCCTCGTTCGCGCGCGTACGCGCCCAGGCGCCGGGCTTCAAACCAGGCGCGCAGCGCCGCGTCCACGAGCTCATGAAGGACATCCCGACGCGGATCGCATGGACGGACGGCACGATCGTCGCCACGCACGCGGGACTCACCCGCCGGTGGGGCGTCCGCCGGTTCGGACACGCCTGGACGGGCATGACCGCCAGGCATATCGCCGACGGGCTGAACCGCCTGTCGGAACATCCCGGAAGCCTGGCCGCCCTGTACATGGACGACGACGGACCGTTGTGGGCGCGTCCCGGCCACGGGGACTACGACGACCACCTGACCCAGGTGTCCGGGCATACGCCCGTCCCGTCGGCCGGTAACGTGGAGGGCGTGTGGCTGTGCGACACGTTCAGCACCATGCCGGACGGCACGCCGATCGGCGACCGGAGCATGCTGCTGGCGGACGGGACCGGTCTGCATGAGGTTCCACCGTACGGCCGGTGAGACGCTTCGCCGCATGCACGCGCCCATTGTCAAGATCGTCCCCTTCCCCTCGCACCACGGACGCGTCCCATGCCCGTCCGGGGACGCATGCCACGGGGCATGAACGACAACGATCAGCTATTCAGGGCCATCATCACCGGTCATCTCGGAACACGGCTCATGGACGCCTGGCGGGATTCCACGGACACGTTCGAACGTCTGCCGGACGGCACGTGGGCTCCCGCCCCGTACGACGAAAACATGGCGGACGGGAGCACGCCCGTCGCATGGGAGGACGTCGCCGACCCCATGGACCCGAAGCCGGACCGTACCGGGTGCGCGCTCGTCACGCTCAAGGACGCGGAGGACCATCATCACGTGCTGCTCGTCAAAGGCGTCACCGTATGCGAGCTGCTGCGAGACTGGACGGGATACGAATATGTCGATTGAGACCATCCGCCCCGAAGGGCCGTCCGGTGAATGGACGGTCACGGACCGTCTCGACTACGGCGGGACCATGCTGCGCGTCGCCGAACGCGACGGCCACCAGTTCGTATGCAACGGGACCATCCCCGTATCCGAAGCCGGCCCGCCGTTCGTCGGCACGCTCGCGGCCGAACTGGAACGTCATCCGTTCGACGTCCTCGACCGGGCCGCCGGCCGGCCGATCATCGAAGCCTACCGCGCCCGCCTCATAGCCCGCCATCTGTTCGACCCGTTGGATCCGGACTGGACCCATGACGGACACCCCCACCTGTATCTCATCGACAGGACCATGGGCGTCGACGGGCTCGCCCGACTGCCGGAGGACCGTCTCGCCCGCATGGACGGGCATACGCTGACCGTCGAATGCTTCGACACGGACCGTCCCGTCCTCGAGTTCGTGGCCGACGGACGGCCGGTCGAATATGTTGTGCGCCGCACGCCTTGGACGGGACGGCCATGGACGACGTCCTGACATTGGGCCATACGGGCCGTTACCGGATCGACTGGATACGCCGGGACGACGGGAGCATTCGCTACCGGGTCACGGGATTCCGGCTTGACGGCGACCCGGAGGAGCCGCCCCGCGTAGACGCGCGGCCCACGCGGGGCGGCGGCGTCCGGCTCACGGTCCGGCGGGATCCGACGCCGGGCGGAACGGTCACGCCGGAATGCCTCAGACGGACCGCCGCATGGCTGACGGACGTCGCCGGCGAACTCGACCGGATGCGCACGCTTCTCGAACTTGACCTGGACAGGAGAACCGGTCGGTCGAGGCCGGATCCGGCCAAGGACGCGCGGGAGGCCTCGAAGAGGGGTCCGGATGGGGAAAACACCGCCGAACCCGCCCGACAAACATTGAGGCAATACGTACACTGCGAATAACCTTGGAGGACTTGGAAAATGCGTTGCCGAATCTGTGACGGATTGCCGCCGGAACACCGGCCTTACGTCGTCTGGCACACCGGCTGTGACGGTTGCGAGGAACACGACCGGGATTATTACGACGAAGGTGTCGTCGTATGCGCCGACTGCATCGAAGCGTTGCGATACGCCGGTATCGGGCTTGATGGGGACGCGTGCGTAATCGACCTGCAATGCTCGTTGGACATGTGGGCGCAGGATACGCTCTGGTACGCCTTCTGGACGCCGGAGCGTGTGACCGTATGCGAAGCTGACTGCGCCCGCCGTTATCTGGACCGTTCCGGGAACAAGGATGTGGACCCCGCATGGGATTGGCTGCCAAAAGGCACATGGTCCGATGTGGACGAGTTCAAGGCCGATTTGGGTTCCGCCCTATGCCGTCGTTTCCTGACCGACGACATGGACGGGCTTGCCGCCGCGTATCTGAAACAAGGCGATGGCTGGGTGTCCACCAGCACGCAAGACGTACGGAAGCTTGCCGAACGGCTGGGCGGGGACGCATATCGGCGGATATGAGCGAAGAACCATTCTGACGGCATGTTTCGCCCATCGAACTGGCTGGACGCAAATACCGCGCCGTCACAGACAAAGCCGCACTCAACTGAACGAGACCGGCAGGAAGGAATACCCTTGGAAAACAGTGAGCTGAAAAACAGGAAAACGGAAGCCGTGGACGCAATCATCGCATGGTTGGACGAGCAGATAGACAGGACGGAAAAAGACATGTCCGCCGGTGAGGACGATTCTTCCTGGCTTGCCGACAGTGAATACCTGCAAGCCTATCGAAACGCCCGCTCGCACATGACCATCCTACGTGACACAGACGAATACACGGTGCAACATCTGGCCGAATGGTGTAGGGGCCGCAGGAAGGAGGCGGAGAAGAGTCTGCAACGGCTGTTGGAATCAAACACGCCATACGGGGATGATGCGATAACCTGCGCCGATTCGAGAAGGTTCGCCTACCAAGTAATAATCGACCATTGCGAAGAATTCGCCAAGACCGACCTCAAAAAGGTTGCTTAATGCCTTCGACCATGAAAAACATCATCCAGTGCGCGGTCAATAACGCTCTGAATTGGACAACCAGTTGACAAACGCACTGGACGCTTCGGATTCCGATGCACCGTCCGAGTACCAAGAAGGACTCACGGACGCCTTCGACCGAGCCGAAGCAGCCTTCCGCCGCATCTTCGACGTCAAGGAGAAATGATGTTCACGAGACAGGAAACGGACTTGAGAAGACTACTGGCGATGCTACTGATTTTCGCATGCCTGCTGTGCGCCGGATGTGAGGGGGCGGAAGGAGCGACACGGGAGACGAAGTCCGACACATCGGTCTCCCAGTCGGGCGAGACTATCACCGATTGCAAGGACTACGATTACAGTCGGCTTCGCGAATGCAGAATCAACCTGCATGACGGGCGACAGGTCACATGTCTGATATTAAGCGGAGATATCAGAAGCGGCATGTCCTGTGACTGGGCGAACGCCAAGGAGACCGAATGACCCGACATGTCAGACTCAAGACCCCATGCCCGTTATGCCAAGGCCGTCTGGACGCCGTCGTCCGGCGTATGCCGCTACTGGGCTGGCATATGGTCGGATTGACGTGCGGGCACGGGTGCGACATCCGCTGGTTCAACCGGGACATCGATTTCAGCCGCTCATGGTATCCGACCGCCGAAGACTGTGCGGAATACCCAGACGACTTCCTCCGTGGCTGCGTCGAATATGTGAACATGCTGCTCTCAACCGAATGTCCGAAATGCGGGGAGCGCCCGAAAATCGGGATGGGACCCCGCATGTGTGAACGTTTCCCGTCCGTATCATGCCGGTGCGCGAGCGAATGGGGAGGCGACCTGTGCGAGGCAGCACGCGAATGGGCTTACGCCACGGGCGTGTACTGGAAATGTCTGAAACGTTGAGAGAAGTCCCTTCGGACTTCCGCCAAACCCGCCCGATTGGAATACCCGGAAGGCGTGTTCACCACGGAAATCCGGCAGAACGACGAAGGCGGTTTCCTGCTCTACGTCGCATACGTTCCCGCAGACGGGGAGCCGGAGGAGAACCCGCGCAACGAGGCCGTGGTGAAGGCAATTTGTATGCATGTATGCATCTGTATGCATCTCGGGATGCATACAAAAAAAGCCCGGAAAAAGCCCGAAAACCCTTATATATAAAGGAAAAAATAAAATTCCTTTCTCTTGTATGCATTGTATGCATCAATATAAGGGGTTTCCTTCCCTTTTCTCGAATCCTCTATAAGGGAATGATGCATACAATGCATACACGCCCCCGGACCACCCCCGGAACGTTGGAACCAAGCCGAAACGGAAAGAAAAGATGTATGCATCCCCGGATGCATACGGATGCATACGGCCCGGCCGGAATGCATACACGGTCCGGACCGCACGCACGGGGACGCATACCCGGGGGCATGGAATACGAGATCCACGCGACCCGGGACGGCGCCTACGGGCCCGTCGACTACACGACCCCACTGCCCGGCGGGCTCACGTTCGCCGACATGCTCGCCGCCACGCGCGCCGCGGCGGACACGACGGGACGGCCCGCCACGCTCGTCGACGACGAAGGCGAACCGGTCCTGACCATCGAATCGGACATCATGGTCCTCTGACCGCGCCCCATGCCCCGTCCGACCACTCGAACCGGCGGGGAACGGGCCATGGACACGGTTTGAATATGACAAGGTCACAGGCATGAAAGACGGAGCCTACGACGAAAACGAGCGCATGACGCCGGTCCCCCCGAAGAACACAGCTCCAGGAGAACGCTCGCCATGGCACGAGACATAGCCAACGTGAACAGGTATGAGGCAAGCATCTACGACGACGAAAACGAGATGATCATCACCATCCCGCCCGAACAATACAGCATAGGAGTCGCGGCATGAGCAGCAGAAAACTCGTCAGCGTACAGGAAATCACCAACATCGAACCCATCGAGGGAGCCGATCGCATCGAAGTCGCCCGCGTATTGGGCTGGCGTGTGGTCGTCGGCAAGGACATGGGATTGAAACCGGGGGACAGGGTCGCCTATTTCGAGACCGACAGTCTCCTGCCAGCCTATGACCCGCGTTACAAGTCGTTCCAGGCTCGCGGTCAGAAGACCATGATGGTCGGAGCCAAGGAAATCACCGGCCATGTGCTGCGCACCATGAAACTGCGCGGAGTCTACTCGCAGGGCCTCATCATGCGTTTGGATGAACTCGGATTCCGGTATACGCCGGCAGTCGGCACGGACATCACCGATAAGACGAATGTGCTCAAATACGAGGAGCCCCTACCGATGGGCGGTGCTCAGATCGGCCGGTTCGACGCCCCCTGCTCCAAGTCGGATGCGCCACGTTTGCAGACGCTCACCGACTACTGGGATGAAATCAAGACATTGAAGGCTACGCCGACCGTGAAAGTCGATGGCACCAGCACCACGCTCAGCATGGACGAACGCGGACATGTCCACGTGTATTCGCGCAACTGGGAGCTCGACCCCATGTCCGCGAACATGCGGCTCGCCAAACGATTCCAGTTGGACAAGATGCTCTGGCCGGGCATGGCCGTCCAATTCGAACTGTGCGGGCCCGGCATCCAATCCAACCGGTTGAAACTGCCGGCCCAACGCCCGTTCATCTTCGCCGTATGGAAAAACCATCGCAAGATCGACCGCGACCAATGGCCGACGGGAATGCCGAATCTTGCCGTACCTCAACTCGATGAACACGAGTGGGCATTGACGGGAGCGTGGACGACATGATCGCCAAGGTCGACGGGTTGCGCGGCAACGTCACCAAAGACCGTCTGGACGAGGGCATCGTCTGGCATCTGCACGAAGACCAGCGACTGTCCGAGGGATTGGCGAACGAGCTGGGAGCCAACCGGTGCTTCAAGATCATCAACAACAAGTACCTGACGAAGAACGGACTATGAGCATGCCATACCCATCTTTCCCGCTCGTCTCCGCCCCCGCCTCATATCTGCCCGTGCCGGTCGATCTGGTCAGTCGGCTCGCCGCATTCACTTTGACTCACCCGAACGAGCCGGATGGCATCACGACTCGAAAATCCTGAAAGGAGCGATAATGGCCGAAACTGACCGCATCGCCCGATTGGAGACCGCATTCACCGGACGCAACGCATGGAACACCGGATGGCAATGGGCCGATAGTTATGGTGATCTGATCTACAATCACCCGGACGGTTCCAAACGTGAACTGGGTTCCTGTTATGACCGGGACAAGCTGATCGCGTTCTCGAATACGCTCGACGGCTCACATGGAAACCTGCTGAAGCACATGCGCGACAAGAACCCGCTCAGGTCGAACGACCCGATGGCGGATATCATGATCGGCATCCTGCGCCAGACCAGCCCGGAACTGCTGCGCCGACTGTCCGATGACCCGCAGGGATTCCGAGACCTGTGGTCATTTGTCTGGCAGCGGGCGAAGGAGCCTCCCGAACCGGCATATCTGCTGCTCGACGGGAAAGACGTGAACGAGTGCAGGAAGGCGGCGCTGAAAACCATCAACCGGTACCGTTCGTTCTACCGGAGCCTCGACGCCGAACTGGATAGGCTCACCGATGGCGGATACGGATGCATGATCATGTATGAGACCGCCATCCAGGCCGAAATCAGGTTGAAAAGGTACTCATGGGACGAGCGGGGACGCTGGTGCATGAATCCGATGATGACACTCTCCGGCAATCTGGAGATTCTGCTGGAACCTGATTCGACCGACTGGCGTCACAAGACACCGCACGTGCATGGGACCATCAGCACCGGTTTCGCCTACCGTCCGAACGACGGCCACCAGTGGGATGAGCCAAAACATCATGCGACGCCTGAACGTCTGGCCGGCGCGATCATCCGACAGTTGAAGGGCAAGGGCTTGCTGTGAAAACCGTTTGCATCGATATCGACAACACGATCGCCGACTACACGAACGGTCTGCGCGACTACATCCGCGAATGCGGACATGGCGAGGACGAATGCCCGTGCCCGGAGCCGACGGCCTACGATTTCACGCTGGCCGGCGGATGGCCGTTCAGCGGGGATCCAAAGGCGTTCACGTGGTGGCATACGCGCGCCGTCGCCGACGGCTTGTACTCCAGAGAAGAACCGTATGCGGGAGCCGCCGAAGCCCTGGACCAGCTGCACGATGCGGGCTGGAACGTCATCATGGCGACCGGCCGCGCGGACGACTGGCGGGGCGAAAGCCAACGCTGGCTTCATAGGAACGGCTTCCGCTTCGACGGCTACTATAACGGCGACAAGACGATCCTCACGCCGGACGTGCTCATCGACGACCAGCCTGCCACGTTGGAAGCGATGGCCGCGAAGGGCATCACCGTGCTCCACCCGGATCATGCGTATTGCAAGACCGCGCCGGGCCGCACGTTCCGCCGTTGGGCCGCCGTGCCCCTGATCCTGGGAGGCGCGCGATGAAGCCGGAAATCGAAGTCGAACGCCGCGCCGGCATGATCACGGGCGCCTCATGCGGGCATACGAGCCTCACCTGGCTGCCGTCCGCCGGCCGACACGGCGTCCGCACGTGGGTGCTGTCCACCGCCGACGGCGGCACGATCCGCCGAATCCGGTTGAGTCCCGGCGAAATCGGCTGTCTGGCGAGCATTCTCCAAACGATCGCGAATGAGGGAGGCCGCGATGACGAACCCGTTGGATGAGAGCGCCGTGCCCCTGATCCTGGACGAACCCAAACACGGGAAGGGCAGGGGGATATCGATGACGATCCGCTTCACATACGCTCTTCATGTCGGAACCGGTCTCATAACGGAAGGACTGAATTGATTTACGACGTTACACCCATCACCTTCAACCAACTGGATCTGCTGTCGGCCGGACACCCGCAGGGCGGGTTCCAGCAGACCGGGCACATGGCGCATCTCGCCGCCACGGACGTGGCAGCCACGGATCTGATCGGCGTGACCCGCAACGGCGTTCTATCGGCCGGCTGCCTGATCGCGTGGACGCGGGGCCGGCTTGGCCTGGAAGGCAGCATCTGGCTCGGACCGTTGTGCGCGCTCGATGATCCGAAACTCCTCGAACACATGACCCGGGGTATCCGTCTCGCCGCACGCCGCCGTCATGCCGTGTCCGTCACATGCTGGCCGAACATCGAATACCAAAGGCATGACGCTGTCGGGAACCCGATCGGTGTCCCCGACACGACGATCCTCGACGCCTACCGGTCATGCAGCTGGAGGCATCAGGGATTCGACACCGGATACGGGAAAGTCATCAACCGTTGGAATTGGATCAGAACCTTCGACGGCATCAAGGATGAGCGGACGCTGCTCGCCTCATACAAGCCGCGCACCCGGTGGAGCGTGAACCGGGCGAGAACATCAGGCGTGCGAGTACGCGAACTCGGTGCGGATGAGCTTGGCACGTTCGTGAACATCGAACGGAAGACCGCAGGACGACGCGGCTTCACGGCCCGCGACGAAGACTACTATCGCCGGTTCAAGGAGACATTCGGAAGCCGAGCCCATTTCCTGCTCGCCGAAATCCATGCCGACGAGCTTCTGACCGGCCTGACCGCCGAACATGACAGGCTCGCCGATCGGCTGGATTCGCTGAGAACCAAATACGAAGCGCATGCCACGAACCGGCTCAAACGCCAGATTGACGATACAACCCACAACCTGACCGCCCTGGAACGCCGCCTCGACGAGGCGCGCGCCTTGACCGCACATGGCAGCGTGATCCCAGCCGCCTGCGCCCTGTTCGTGGAACACCGGCGTGAAACCGTGTACCTGACAGCCGGCGCTCTCCCCGAATACCGGGCATACCAGGCTCCCGCCCTGTTGGTCCACGAAGGAATGCTCCGCCTGTGCGTCAACAGTACCCAACCGCGACGCTTCAACATGTACGGCATCACCGGCGTATTCAACGACCCGGATGACGAAGGCCGTGGGGTATTGGAATTCAAACAGGGATTCAACGGGCATGCCGAGGAACTGGCTGGAGCGTTCATCCTGCCGACCAGCACGATCCGATACAAGCTCAGCGAAGCCGCGCACACAATCAAACCGTTGAGGGAAGCCGGCCGATGACGAATCCTCTTGACGAAAGCGCGAAAGCCGCAACCCGATGGGTGGAGACCACGCCGGACGCCGTATTGCACTCCTGCGGACTGGTGAACGCCTACCAGTTGGGCTGGATGGACGGGGCCGGCCGGTGCGCGGACAAACAGGCGGTCAAACGGGTCCGCCGCGCATTGGAACGATACCCGTGGCTGACCAAGGGCCAGCGGGAAGGCATCGCGACCATCGCGGTCAGGGCCGCATACGGCATGGAATGGGAGGAGGATGACGATGGGTGAAAAAACCAGAACCTCGGCGGCCGTGTTCGCGCTGAAACCCGAATGGGCGGACCCATACCCTCCGGCGCGAAGACGGTCGAGATCCGTCGCGGCCACATGAACCGGATGATCGGCCGGACGCTCGTCTACCGGACAGGCACCGGGCTGATCGTCGCTGAAACCCGGGTGAAGGGCATGCACGCCACCCCCGCCGGACGTGATCTGGCGCGCATACGGGGAGGCGTCCCGCATCCCGGAACCCGTGTTCGACGGATACGCGCAGGGTGCGGACCGGCTGGAATCTCCCATCCGCTATGAGAGGCCGAAGACCCTTTCCGAGGTCGGGCTGAAACGCGCGCCCCAATCCTGGTGCTATCTGCCGGAACCCGTGGAACCGGCCGTGCCACGGCCGTCCACGGATCACGCGCAGGAGGCCGACCGCTGACGACGGCCGCCGACCAGTGGGAGCCCCGCCGTTTCGCGACCGGGGATAACGGCGACCGGGCGCGCGCCATATCCGGGAGGTTCACGGAACTGATCGCCGGGATCAATGAAACCACGATGGAAGGAGTGAACTATGGCGAAACGCGATGACGACGCGCGCATGGTGAGCCGGCGCGAACTGAAGAACGCGGTCGCCGAATACCTTTACGGGAGCGGACTGCCCGTCGACGTGGACCATATGGGCGACTTCCTGTTCGATGACAGGATGGTCGAAACCCCGGAATACGAAATCCGGTTGAAAGGGGAATGACATGGCTTCAAAGGGGAACGAATCGAGGCAGATTGGCCGCCGCGAACTGAAGAAGGCGTTGGCCGGATACCTGGACGGCAGAAACGGGCGCATCGACATCAACGCGATGGGCGACTACCTGTTCGACCGGATGAATCCGGTCCCGATCGTCGGATACTGCCGCCGCTGCGGCGACGAATGCTTCAACCTGGTTGACGGACTGTGCCCGCTCTGCACGGACGAACTCGAATACGAACGGTCGGGAGGATACCAATGGTGATCCGATTCAACTTGTCGCGCTGAGGATTCTCCCGCCTCTTAGCGGAGCGTAGGCGGGAGAATCCTCAGCGTCTCTTCTTGTGCTATCACCTCGATTCAGTCGTGCATTACTGAATCGAGGTGATAGCAGTGAAATTGGAATCAAATCATCATTCGGTGTTCCTCATGCACTACCACCTCGTGCTCGTCGTGAAATACCGGCGAAAAGTATTCGACGACGAAATCTCCGCCCGTGCGCGGGAAATCTTCGAGTACATCGCGCCCAAGTACGGGATAACCGTCGAGGAATGGAACCACGACCAAGATCATGTGCATATCCTGTTCCGCGCCCAGCCCAAGACGGAACTGTCGAAGTTCATCAACGCATACAAGAGCGCATCCAGCCGCCTGCTCAAACAGGAGTATCCGCGCATCCGTCAGAAACCCTGGAAGGAATATTTCTGGAGCCGCAGCTTCTGCCTGCTCACCACAAGAGGCGCGCCCATCGAGGTGATACGCCGGTACATCGAGAGTCAGGGACGCAAATGAACACGACGACAATCACACGACGTAGGGCGATCAGGTTCGCCTACCCCACCAAGGGGCAGGCGAACCTGATCGACCGCACCATCGGCTGCGCGCGCCTCGTGTACAACCTCATGTTGGAAACACGCATCGCCTCCTACCAGTCCCGGTTCGGCATGCCCGACGCGCAAGGCAAGGAACCGCCGCCGACGCCAAGACTGTACAAGGACGACTATCCCTTCCTCATAGACGTGGACAGTATGGCCCTGTGCAACGCGCAAATGCACTTGGACAAGGCATACCGCAGCTTCTTCGCCAACCCCAAGTCAGTCTTCCCGAAATACAAGAGCAAGCACCGCTCCCGCCAGACCTACACGACCAACTGCATCAGGAACAACATCCGATTCGAGAACGGAGGCACCCGACTCAGACTACCCAAGGTCGGACCCATCAAGGTTCGCCAGCACAAGCGCATACCCGACGACTGGAAACTCAAAAGCGTCACCGTCGAGCACTGCCCATCCGGCAGGTACGAGGCCACTGTCCTGTTCGAGTACGAGACCCAAGCACCCGAACCCGTACATCCCAGCACCTTCGTCGGATTGGACTATTCGTCGCATGACCTGTACGTGACCAGCGACGGGGAGCACGCGGGATACCCGCGCTTTTACCGGCAATGGCAGGAACGGCTCGCTTTCGAGCAGCGCAAATGGTCTCGCATGGTCAAAGGCTCAGCCAACTGGTCCAAGCAGAAACGCAAGGTCGCCAAGGTGCATGAGCGTATCCGTGACATGCGCATGGACTTCCTGCGCAAGGCCGCGAACCGCATATCCGAATCCTATGATTGCGTATGCGTCGAGGATTTGGACCTGCACGCCATAGCGCAGACACTGCGCCTAGGCAAAAGCACCATGGACAACGGGTTCGGCATGCTGCGCGCCATGCTTGACCGCAAACTCGTGGAGCAGGGCAAACCCGGCTTGGTCAAGGTTGGCAAATGGTATCCGTCCAGCCAACTGTGCTCCGACTGCGGGCATCGGTATGCGGGCGCCAAGGATTTGAGCGTGCGCGAATGGGCGTGCCCGGAGTGTGGTGCATGGCACGACAGGGACGTGAACGCCGCCAAGAACATCAGAGACGAGGGACGACGCCTTTCCCTGCAATAGTAGGATGACAGTCGTGAACCGTGGGGCGCACGGGGATAGCCTGCTGATACTGGCACCGCTGGGTGTCTTGAACGGGAAGCTCCCACCTCAAACGTCCGTCAGGACGTTAGGTGGAGGGAGCACGTCACATACGCGCTCCACGTCGAAACCGGCCTCGTCCATGTGTGGCCGTCGAAGGGCGCCAGGAACCATGACATCGGCTTCGAGTCGGACTGCTCGCGGTACGGCTGGCGGCCGCTCCCCTCATGGGAGGCGCGTCCCTTCATGGGAAGCCTGACCGGCGAGACCAGGATGGCGTTCATGGTCGGCGCATGGGCCGGAATGCACCCGGAATGCGTGCACTGCACGGTCCGCCAATTGGAGCAGGCGCAGGCCGAGGTGCCGGCCGGTTCCCGACGTCGCGCCGGGCGACGCATACCGTCGGACGCACGCAAGGGAACGGAGGCCCGATGGCAAGAATCGAAGAAACATTCGATGACCGTGACCGGTACATGATCGAATGCGACGACCCCGACTGCGAACAACGGTTCGACGACGGCCAATGGTATGCGTACGAGGACGATCTGCTGGCCGACGCGAAGGACGACGGCTGGCAGATCCTGTACGCCGACGAGCATCCCGAATTGGAACGCGACATGCACTACTGCCCGGCGCACCGGCTGCCCGAATGCGTGACATGCACGAACATCATGATCGATTCGACCGGCTGGAAGGACGGGCAATGCCCCGAATGCATCAAGGAGGAGATTCCGAATGAACGGTCATGATTTCACGCGCGAACAGAACATGGAGGCGAGGATGACGCTGGCGGTCGCCCGCCGCGGGCTCGCCGCCGCCATCCACGACGCGGAGAACGGGATAGGCCATCTGTCCTGCGACGATCCGAAGATTATGGAACAGGTTCGCGCTCATTGGCGACGCCTGTGCGACACGTACATGAACGCGGACGCGATCATCGCGGACCTGGAATCCTGCGCACGTCATCTCACGGATGGCGACAATTGGGAGCCGAACCCGATCGCCGACGGCATGAAACCCATGGAGATGGCCGAAGGGTGCGCCTGCTTCGTCGCGGAGACCCCGGACCGGGTCCTCATCATCCCGTCGGAGCCGACGCCGGGCGAGAACACGGCGAAACGTCTCGCGAACACGCTGAACGCCCTGACGGGGGATGTTCTCCTGGATGCGACCGGCATCCGCCTGCTCGGCACCCAATTCCTGTTCGCCTACCATAACCGGCTCGACAGGCCCGTCGATCATGGCGTGAACCTGACCGGCATGCGGTTCCCCGACCGGCTCGGCCTGCTCGACCAGGCGGAACGGTATCCGGGGTTCCTCCCGTTGCGCCCGGTCGTCGCCAACGGGACCGGCGCATTGGAACGGGCGGGACGCGAACTGTGGGCGATCACCGCGCATACGCTCGACCGGCTGCCGCACAGACGGTTCTTCGTGGATCTGACCATGTTCGCGGACCGGCCGAAGATACTCGAACGGTTCGCCGTCCGCTACGGAAAATACCTGAAAGGCAACCGGACCGCCCTGAACGTGACCATCATCGACCCGACCGGCCTCGTCGCCCGCCATATCGCCACCATAAAACCGGAATGGGATTAAGCAATGGGGCATGTTCGAATCATGTGGGTTGGAGCGAATCTTCTCGCACTCATTCCCCTGGCACTGCTGCTCAGGTCAAAGGATCTGAGACTGGGAGGATTGTATGCGGCCATCGCGTTCACGATCATGTTCTCGGAGCTGGTCTCATGGCTGTTATTCCTCGGCCTATCCGTTTTGGAAGGAATTCTCTGATGGACTTATATCCCATGCGCGAAACGGTCCCAAGAATCAAGGGAACCGCCTGCCTGACAGTCGGGTTCCTTGATTCTCCCGTTCGCGATGCTCGCCGCCATGGAGCTTGCGGCCGACTCACCCAAAACGGACGGCTGGACGTGACGGCGTCGATTCCCGCGCTCACGCCAGAGGAAGAACAACCGCCGTTGGATGGATGCGAAGGCGACTGGAAAGTCAAATGGGATACGGGACAGGGAAAGCTCTCCGTACGAGGCAGGAAGGCCATGCTGGAAGGGGAATCATTATGAACCGGCTGATCCTCTGCCTTCTCGTGACCCTGATAATCGCATGCAGGATCGGACTGCTCCTGATGTCCATCTGGTACGGCTGGAAGGCCGTCACCCTGGGCCTCATTCCCGGGAGCCTAGGGCCGTTCATCCTATACGGGGCGGTATCCATTGCAACCGGCTGGGCCGGATTATCGAAAGTTGATCTGCATGTGAAAAGGACGAACGAATGATCGACCCGAAGAAAAACGGAAACAGGACGCTGCGCGTCCGCTACGATAGCGGCGCCATATTCGTCGGTCCGGCGATCATCACCGACGAGGGGGATACGCTCGTCCTGCTGGGCGGAGCCTCATCCCTGCTCGTCCGACGCGCGGACGGAAGCCTGCCATTGCACGTGGCTGCGGTGGAAACGCCGCCGGAGGATGATGGTCCGTGCCTGGATGCGGCTTTGGCCGTGTTCGACGAAACCATCGAGGACGGCGGCGGCCGCCGGACGGCCATGTCCTGCGCGATACGCGCCTACGATGAGCGGAATCCCGGACACCCGACATTGTTCGTCGATCTTTGCAACGACAGGTCGTTCGAAAGAATGGTGAGAAAGACCGGGGGAAGAGCATTCAGGCTGGATTCGCAGGACGAAGGCCGTGAAATAGATCCCCTGTCCTTCGCGGATCATGACTTTTCCCGTGAGGCGGCGCGTTCCGGCAATCCTCTAATCAGGATTGATCCGGTCAAGGGCGGGCCCATCGCCGTCTACCTCCCTGATGGTTCAATCAGGGTCGGGGACGAAATGGATTTCCTGCTCAGGGATGAAGCCGACGCGCGAACCAGCACGAATAAACCGAATCCAGGGAAGCCAGCTCGAAATCCGGAAGGAGCAGAGGTCTCCCCGGATCTCCGACGGTGAAGCCATGATCCCGATAATATCCGCGCATTACGGGTTTGCAGCTGCCGGCAGCCCAGCGGCATTCCCTCGGAGCCGCCGAATCCAGCAGATACAGGAGCCCGCCGCCGATGTTCCTTCCCCGACGGGATTCGGATACGGCCAAGGCCTCCACGAAAAGAATCACGTTCGCATCGAACCTGCGGGCGGTGGTACGGATGGCGGCGCACACGCTGCCATCCGGGTCGATGGCCTTGATGCCGTGAAGCGGACGGGAATGTCCGATACCAATGTCGGGCAGCAGCCGGGAGACAAGTCTTTCGTAATCAACGCGATCGGCCTCTCCCATGGGCCAGAACGAGTATCCGGACAATTCCGGGTTCCGTGTGGGATCGTCTCTTCTCATGGCTTAGACAGTAGGACGCATACCCAGAATCATGCATCGAATGATGGAACAGGAAAAGGAAAAAGCAATGAGCGGAACAAGGCATGAAACACAACCCGTCGCCACCATCATTTACGACAACGGTTCGGAGCTGACCGGCACGGCCGTCACGACATCGGACGGGAGCGTGGGCATACGTATCCCGAACGAGTTCTTCAAGACCGGGCTCCTGCCCGATGGTTCCATGCCGGAGGGCGTGAAATCGGTGAGCATCCGTCCGAAACACCCGAAGGGCGTGCTCCCGCTGACCGACGACATGGCGTACATGGCGGTGACCGCCATGCTGCGCGATGCGGTGGGCCTGCCGTTGAACGAGGCCGCCGACCGGTACGAATCCTGGCTGAACCGGGTGAGGCGGGACGCGATCGAGAAGTGGGTGGATTCCCTGTCCATGCGCGAATTCACGCGCCTGCACCGCAAGTATCTCGACCGTGACGGGGCCGGCCATCCGAAGGAAGAGGGGGACGCATGACGCTGATCGAGCATGAGGCGCGCGTCGGACTGCCGCGCATGTGGGAGCATCCGAAACGCACCCGCACCCGACGTGGAGGCGTCGTGACGAGCATGGTCGGCGGGTATACGGCGATACTGCTGGTCCGTCAGCCGAACGGCGTGGAGAACAGCATCCGGAGGCAATGCGCGAGCCTGAACGAGGCCGAAACATGGCTGGACAAACAGATAGGAGAAGACGATTGACATCCTCCCCCGCATGAATGCGGGGGATTCCCGAATCTCACGGTTCGGGTTTCTGTTCGCCACGACAAGACAAGAAGGGAGGGGACGCTAATGCGAGACCTTGGTTCCGGTTCTGCCGTCCTTGCAGACGCTGACCGCAAGCCCTGCGGCGAGGATGTTTTCGGCTGCGTTCAAATCCCTGTCATGGGTTGTTCCGCAGTCCGGGCACGTCCATGCCCTGACCGTGAGGCCGGGCATGCCCTTCGGCCCGGTCTTCGCCCCGCAGTGGGAGCAGATTTGCGTGCTCGGATAATACCTGTCGATGGTTATGAGCTTTCGCCCGTACCATTCGGCCTTGTATTCGAGCATTCGACGGAACTCCGACCATCCGGCGTCCATGATGCTCCCGTTCAGCCCGTTTTTCGCGGACTGGCCGTTGGGGAGCCAATGGTTCGGATTGTCCGGGTCGGGTTTCGGCGCGCATCTTCTGGCCATGTTCCTCACGTTGAGGTCTTCGAGTACCACCGTTTGGTTCTCGCGGATTATCCTCGTGCTCAACTTGTGGAGGAAGTCACGGCGCATGTCCGTGATTCTGGCGTAGGTGCGGGCCACCTTGAGGGCGGCTTTCCGACGATTGTTGCCGCCTTTGGTTTTGCGGGACAACGCCCGTTGCTCCCGTTCCAACCGTTCGGCGAGTTTCCTGTAGTGGCGTGGGTTCGCTATGGTCTCCCCGTCGCTGGTGACGGCGTAGCTGTCCACTCCCAAGTCGATTCCGACGGCGTCCCCTCGGGCGGGGAGAGGACGGATGGCCTCCTCCACGAGGATGCTGACGTGCCATCGTCCGGCGGCGTCCAAGCTTACGGTCACGGTGCTCGGCTCCGTCTTGCGGGGCAGTGTTCTGGACCATCGTATCGGCAATGGTCCGCGCATCTTGGCGAGTGTGAGTTCGTTGCGCTTGGCGTCCCATGTGAACGCGCTTCGAGTGTATTCGGCGCTTCCGCCGTGGGATTTTGCCTTGAATCTCGGATAGTCGCCGGTCTGCTTGAAGAAGTTGGAGAACGCCGTCTGCAAGTGCCTCAACGCCTGTTGCAACGGCACGCAGGACACTTCGTTCATGTACGAGTATTCAGCCGTTTGCTTCCATTGGGTGAGCATGGCGCTGGTCTGGACGTAGGTGATGCTCCTGCGCTCCGCCGTCCATGCGGTGGAGCGGGCTTCCAACGCGAGGTTGTAGACCTTTCGGCAGCAGCCGACCGTGCGCCTGAGCAGTTGCTCCTGCTCGGGCGTCGGGTAGAAGCGGAACCTGTACGCCCGCTTGCACGCCAGCCTTCTGACCATGTTTCACATTATATCATATCAATCTGTGAAAGGAGGACGGTTTGCTTCCTCCCCGCCCTAAAGGACGAGGTCTCCGCAAACCAAAAACGATGAGCGACCATGGGAAACCGGATAAGCCGGGACTGTGGCGGGATACGAACGAGAAAACGGTCGTGGCCTGCATGGAATCCGGCAATCTCAGGATGCGCGACCCGGATACCGGCATGGTCCTGTCCGGGGAGCGGCTGGAACGGGCCGCGCCGTTCCGTCGAACCGAGTGGGCGGGAATAGACCTGACCCGGGCCAGGTTCTCCGCCATGCCCGACGCGGCGGGATGCTGGTGCGACGCGAACGGCAGCCTCTGGCTCATCACGGGCGGCGACGGGATCGACGGGCTGAAGGAACCAGGCCGCGAATGGGAATGCGCGCCGTGTTCCGGCATCACCGTGAGGATGCTCCACGAATGGGGCCCGTGGGCGCGCTGCGACTTCAATCCGAAGGATGATGAAGCCGTTCGTTTTGACTGGTGCAAACCGTGGATCGCCGATCATGGCCGGGATGCGGATATGTCCGAATCCGCATCGTCTCTGCTGGCTCATATCGAGGAGATTCGGAAGAGTCTGCCGGAGGAGCCCGGTCTGTGGAGGTTCGAGCATGCCGGGTCCGGCGTCGTCTTCGGGGACGGCGGCGGGAAGAGCCTGTTCCTGTTCGATTCGGGCGGAGGTTTCCTGGACGGGGGTTTGGGTCCATGCACACGGCTCCGACCCGGCATTCCGGTCGGTTCCGCGCCGATCCCGAACCTGCCGGGCGTATGGATGGACAAGGGCGGGAACCTGTTGGCAGTGTTTGGGGAACGTCGGGTGAGGATTTGGGACAACCATGACTGGATGGTGGAAGAGCTTGACGACGATTCCGGGGAACTGTCCGCGCACGGCCCGTACACCCGGTATTCGCTCCAAACCGTCGAACAGGTCCCATGGAAGCCGACCGCCGACGGTACGGCTCCGATCCGTGAGGGGACCCGTACCGTGCATCTCCCGGCCGTCCGATCGTTCGGCCGGCTGGAACGGGACAAGTGGCTGGCCGTCAAGAACCTCGAAGAGTCGGCCGAACTCGTGGAGGCGTGCAAACAGTATTTGAAGGCCTGCGATCCGACCGATCCGAGCCATATCGGCGACCAGTTCGACGATCATGCGGACTGTCTCGCCTGCTACGGGGTGAACGTGGGCGGCGAGCTTGGCGACGACCGGGACAAGGCGAAGGCCGGCTGGCATGACCATGTGCGCGACCAGCGTCGCCAAACCATGCTCGGCGAGCTCGCCGACGTGTTGCAGACGGTCGGCAACCTGATCACGGCGTTCGGCATCACGGATGAGGAGGTCGGACGGGCGATGTGCGACTGTCTGGAACGCAACAGGCGGAAAGGACGGCTCTGATGGAGACCACGAGAATCTGGGATTCCCGCAACAGCAGGCATGCGACGATTGAACACGAGACGTTGAGACCATGCCCGTTCTGCGGCGGCACGCCACGAATCGACGATGATGTGGACGATACGACGGAACGGTACACGGTGCGCTGCAACTGCGGCGGGAGCATGCCGGGCCGGTACGTTCCGTTCGACCCATCGTTCCAGGCCCGTGTCACCTGTCTGTATTCGGCGGTCGAACGCTGGAACAGGAGGGGCTGATGGACTACACGGACAGCGGCCTCAGGGCCGGTTTCCGACGTGGATTGCGTGTCGCATGGGATGCGATGCGGTTCCGCCCGCTCCGGCATGAGCCGTGGCCGGCGCCGCCCATGCCCTCCCTGCGCGACCATCTGGAAGCGTACGGCGGCACCAGTATTGGCCCGGCCGATTTCGACCGGTGCGAGACGGACTGGCAGCGGATGCTCGACGAACGGCAACACGCGTTCGACCGTTACCTGCTGGGCATGCGCTGCGCGCGGTATGCGGTGTTCGGCATGTGGATTATCGCGTTCGCGATTGTCGGCCTGCTGGTCTGGACGGTGGTCTCTTGACCGGTTTTCTCGACCGCATCCTGAACGGTGATGGACCGCGACCGTTGGACGTGGACACGGCGGCCGCCATGCTCAGGACCACGCCCGGCCTGCTGCGCGAGTTCGAACGCTCCTACCATGCGAACGTACTCGACCGGAAGAATGCGCCCACGGGACCATTGGGTCCGGACGCGAGGAGTGTCATCGAATCGCGTTCCGGCCATGATCTGTCGGATGCCGTGTTGGCGTTGGATGCGCGGATCGTGCGTGAACTGCTGGCGGATACAAGCATCATCCGGTATGACGGGGAGCGTCTTACGGCGGCCCCCTCATTGGCTCCCGTCCCGGAATCGTATGTGACGGAAGTGGACGTGGACGTATTGGAGCCGGGGGAGCGCCCCCAGTTGGCGGGCGAGCTAATCCACCGTCAGATCGATGCGGTGAACTATCCGCTCCTGCTCGACATGTGGCGGCGCGCCACGGATCTGAAACGTTCCGCGAGGCAACGGCGTGAGGCGTACGGCATGTTCCGCACCGGTCTCGACCTGTTGGATCTGGATCCGGTCATGTACCGGATGCTCGACCTGAACCCGGCGGGCATGGGCCATTGGCTGCCCGCATTGGCGAAGGCGAACGAAGGCAAGACGTTCTTCCGTATCCCGAAGACTACCATCGCCAAGGTGCCCATGACCCTGCTGCAATTGTCGCGCGTCGAATACGAATCCCTGACCGCCGCCACCTTGGATGTCGTGGACCGTTGGGCGCAGGCCGCATTCGGCCTGAACCCGGACGGGGAGTATTTCATCAAGACTGGCACGTTCAGCAGCAAATACGACTACCGGAACGCGCATGTCACCGGCCCGCACGAGGTCGCGCAGATCGGCGAATACCTGCTGTACATCCAGTCGCAGGCGGTCGGAATGGCCGGCCCGTTGAACGAGCCCGCCATGTACGGGGTGTCCACGACGAACGAGATGGTGGTCCGCGAATACATCCCCGACCGGCTTGGCCTGCCGACCATCTACATGGGATTGCCGCTGCGATGCGAATACCGGTGTTTCATCGACTGCGACACGAAGGAACCGCTGGGCATCCACCCGTACTGGGATCCCAAGGTGATGAACCATCGTTTCCGCGACTGGCCGGATTCCGACAACCCGCACATGCGGCACGACGCGGTCGCCTACGCGATGCGCGAACCATCGTTGATGCGCGAATACGAGGCCACGAAGAGCCTGGTCGCCGCGCATGTCAAGGAACTGCTTCCCGGTCTGGATCTGGCGGGCCAATGGTCGCTGGATGTCATGCGCGACGGCGACGAATACTGGCTCATCGACATGGCGCCCGCCGAACGCTCCGCCTATTACGGGCAGACGGTGCCGAAAGGGAAGCGCCGGCCGATGGTGGAGAACTGGATACCCGAACTGGAAGGAAAACGTTGACCGGCTGGCTCATCGACATCAACCCCCGGGAATGCCCGCCCGACGTGATGGACGCGCCGGAAGCGTACCGCGCCGCATGGGAACGGCATGTAGGCGAGGCCGTGCCGGGCGACGGCGATCCGGAGGATTGGCGCGAACAGGCGGCGCGCCTGGAAGCCGCCGTCCGTGTTCTCCCCGACCCCCATGTGCGGGTGGCGGGCCGGCCGTACGAGGGGCCGGATCCGATGACGCTCGCCCACTACGGCACGGTCATGCTCCGACCGTATATGGATCAGCTTTCCCTGCCGCCGTCGAATGCGGACAGGTATGACCTCATGCCCGCGCTGCGCCCGCATCTGGGGCGCGACGCGCGATCGGTCGCCTGTGACGGGGACATGATCGACACGGCGGTGCATGGCATGCTCGACCGGCATCCCGGTTCGGGCGTGGTCGTCAAGTTCATGCTCAGGGACAAACGGCTGCCGCTCGCGTTCATCGACCCGGACGGCACGTTCATGCAATCGGATGAATACGGCGGGAGGCCGGAGCGCATCCCGTTCGCCGCCTGGCGTTGGGCGGGCTATGACCTCGCCCTGTTCGAGGGCGAGCCGGACGCGGTGCTCGTCCAGCAAAAGACGCGCATGCGATACGAATACCGGATACACGTGATCGGCGGCCAGCCGGCGTGCGGGGCGGGCTGCGTCGAACGGTTCACGCCCGCCGACAACACGGGCGAACGGTACGATCCGCGCATGGAGGAGACCCGCAACAATGGGCGCATCGAATCGCATCCCGACATCGCACGGTTGTATGAGGCGTTCGCGCACGAGGTCGCGCACGCGATACGCGATGAGGTGTCCGGCCCGTACGTCATCGACCTGTATCTGGATGATGCCGGGCGGCCCCACGTGATTGAACTGAACGGACAGTCGAACAGCGGGCTGTACGCGCTCGACATGGACGCATTGCTGACGGCGGTCGGGGATAATCCGGCTCAGTTCATGCCCGACCCGAAACGGACGGCGACGCCCGGCTGCCTGGGAGTCAGGGAGGAGAAGACGATCTGATGGTATCCGAGGTGCAACGCATTCAGAACCGCAGCGGACTTGGCTCTACGCAGATGGCCCGGCTGTTGGGCGTCAGCATCAGGATGCTCGTTAGGTGGAAGACGGGCGACGGTGCCTCGAAGACCGCCGAACGCCGGCTCCGTCTGCTCGAACACGTCGTCGACTCATACGGCGACCAGCCACCCGAGCGTATCCGGTACCTGCTGTTCGCGCCGAAAAACGGTGTCTGCGACTACGACCGGATACGGCTGAAGGACAGACGGAAGGCCATCAACGGGCCGGTCGGATCGGCCTGCGATTATCCATAAGGAGGAAAAACGGCATGACGGGGCAGAACGCGAATGATGATTACACGTACCGCAGCCAAGTGAACGCGGCCATCGACCAGCTGCGGCTCGCGCTCGAAACCAAGGATACGGGGGAGCGGATCCGCCTGCTGAACGGCGCGTTGCAGAACACGGGCAACGCGATCGGGCAGCTCGCCCTGTTCGAATCGGATGGTTCGCGCCGTCCGGAACGGCGGTAGGATCATGGATGTCAACCGCTTCGAAACGAAGGGTCCCGGACGTGAGGGGCACTGGGGATTCTGATTCCCCGAAGCTTGACGGAAACGGAGCCTGATTCTGATCGATTTGTATTCGTTCCAGCGGTGGCCGGATGTCAGAGCCGCTTTCGACCGGTTCGGCTCGTACACGCCCTCATGGTCGGCCGCACGCCGGCAGGCCATCGCCGATGACGGGGATGAGGACTGGTGGAACGCGATTTCGCCCGCCTACCGGTGGATGATGGGCGAAATGGAACACAAGGGCATGCCGCGACCGGACCCGGACGCGGCCCCATTGTGGGCGTGGGCCCGCTGGGTCGATTCGAAAGGCAGGGCGCATACGCGTCCCGACCGACGGTATCCCGGCTTCCGCAACCAGTACGACGGATTGGAGCTCCTGCACCTGCGGGTCGATGAGAGCCGCGTGCTCTGCACGGATTTCGACCAGTACCATTGCGTCATCAGCCGGTGGCCGTGCGCCCCGTTGGACGCCGGCACATGGCCGCCCGCCGAGTACGACCGGTGGCTGGACGAGCATTGGGACGATCCGGCCGAAAAGAAACGGCTCCAGTACAGGGAGAACGCGATCGTGGATCCTGCGCATCTGCCGGACCGGTGGATCCAGGCCTGCCTATGGACGATCACGCCGCATGATGTGGTCGATATCCGACCGGCATGCGGGAAACCGGATACCATTGGGGATCATGGATGATCTGAAGAGCAGGGCGGCCAAGTTCGCCGAAACATGGGCGGGACGAGGCGACGAGAAATCCGACACCCAACAGTACTGGCGTGACCTGTTGGACAAGGTGCTGCTCATCCCGGACACGAGCGACAGGCAGGTGCTCTGGTTCGAACGGCGCACCGCATTGGACGGGTTCATCGACGCGCTCATGATCCAGGCCCGCGTGCTCGTCGAACAGAAGAGCCTCGGCGTGGATTTGGACAGGCCGGAGCCACGCCAGGGGAGCATGGTCACGCCGGTCCAACAGGCGAAACGGTATTCCGACAGCCTGCCGCCATCGGAACGCCCGACCGTGCTCATCACCTGCAATTTCGGAACATTCCGCCTCTACGATCTGGAAGCCGACCCGTTGGCCCGCACCCCGCAATCGGAGTTCACGCTTGCCGACCTGCCGAACCATATCAGCGAGATCGGCCGCCTGTTCACGCACGAGAACTCCCGCGTCGTACAACAGGAGCGGCTGTCGGTCAAGGCCGGCCGACGGGTCGCCAGACTGCATGACTCTTTGGCGAAATGCTTCGAACATCCGGACGATCCGGCGGAGCATGATGCGCTGGCGATGCTGACCGTACGCCTCGTGTTCTGCCTGTACGCGGAGGACGCGAACCTGTTTCGGCCGGACGCGCTCCGCGACTATGTGGCGGCATCCACGCCCGAACGTCTGGGCGAAGACCTCTATGACCTGTTCGAGGTGCTGGACACGCCGATCGGGAAGCGGCGCCGTTACCTGCCGGAATCGTTGAAGGCGTTCCCCTACGTGGACGGCGGCCTGTTCGCCGACCGGATCGACGTGCCCCCGTTGACCGGGGAGCTGCGTGACGCCCTGCTGGACATCAGCGAGGGCTTCGACTGGAGCGGCATCAGCCCCGTCATCTTCGGCTCCCTCATGGAGGAGACGCTCAGCCATGACGAACGGCGCAAGGGCGGCATGCACTACACGTCCGTCAGGAACATCCACCGTCTCATCGACCCGTTGTTCCTCGACGGGCTGAAATCGGAGCTCGAACAGGCCGAAGCGAAACCGGTCGCCGGCGGGGCCCGCACCAACGCGCTCAACAAGTTGCATGACAAAATCGCCGGCCTCCGGTTCCTCGACCCCGCCTGCGGGTCCGGCAACTTCCTGACCGAAACCTATCTGGAACTGCGTCGCATCGAGAACCGGATCCTCGCCGATTTGGACAAGGACGGGCAGCTCGCCCTCGATCTGGGCGACGACCTGAACCCGGTCAGGGTCAGCATCAGCCACTTCCACGGCATTGAAATCAACGGGTTCGCCTGCGCGGTCGCCCGCACCGCGTTATGGATCGCGGAACAGCAAGCATTGGATGATACCGAATCGACCATCAGTGGCCTGCCCCGGCTCCCGTTCACCGATACGGCCCATATTCAACAAGGCAACGCCCTGCGCCTCGACTGGAACGAACTATTACCCGGCGACCACTGCGACTATGTGATGGGCAACCCGCCGTTCATCGGACACGTCACCAAGACCGCCGGTCAGACCGATGATCTGAAGACCGTGTGGGGCCGCCAGTATGACGGATATCTCGACTACGCGACCGGATGGTACCGGAAGGCCGCCTCCTACCTGTCTAAACCGGATGCGGCGTTCGCATTCGTCACCACCAATTCGATCACCCAGGGGCAGCCCGTGGGACCCCTGTTCAAACCGTTGCATGCGGACGGCTGGCATATCCGTTTCGCGCACCGCACGTTCGCATGGGACGCCCAGTCCACGGACAACGCGCACGTCCATGTCATCATCATCGGCCTGGGCAGGAAAGCGAAGCCCGCGCCCGTACTGTTCGAATACGCGGACATCAATGGGGAGCCGACCGCCCGCACCGTGGACAACATCAACGGGTATCTCATAGACGGCCCCGACCTGTACGTAGGCAAACGAAGCCAGAAGACGGGACCGGTCTCGCCTCTTCTCGATGTCACCGATTCCGGTTCCATGCCCCTGGACGGAGGCAACCTGCTGCTCGCCGACCGGGAGGAATATGCCAAGGCCATGGCCGATCCCATCGCCGCACGCTTCGTCCGGCCGTTTCGCATGGGACGCGAGCTCATCAACGGCACGGACCGCTGGTGCCTATGGCTCAGGGACGCGGAGCCGGGGGAACTGAGGAAATCCTCGTTCCTGAAGAAGCGTGTCGACGCATGCGCCGAATACCGTCGCAATGCTCCAATGAAGGGCGATGCCTACAGGCATCGTGCGACACCTTGGCTGTTCCGTGACGACCATCAGCCGTCCATGAACTATCTTGCGATCCCGAAGGTGTTCAGCGAGGATCGGGAATACATGACCTGCGACTGGTACACGCCGGACATCATCGCCGGCGACATGGTGTACACCAGTCCCGACCGGGATGGCCTCGCATTCGCCGTCATCGAATCACGCATGTTCATGACATGGCAGCAGACGATTGGAGGGCGACTGGAATCACGCTGCCGTTTCAGCAACACGGTGATTTGGAACAACCTGCCCCTGCCCGCCCTCGACGACGACACCCGCATGGCCCTGATCGAGGCCGGCAGGAACGTGCTGGCGACGCGAGCCAACCATCCCGGCCAGTCCCTGGCAGACCTGTACGATCCCGACTACATGCCGACCGACCTACGCGCCGCCCACCGGGAATTGGACAAGGTTGCGGACGTGGCGTTCGGCGCGGATAGACGGCTGGGGGACGATGACGACGCGCGCCTCAAGATCCTGTTCGATTCGTACGCGCGCATGACGGCGGAGCGGGGCTGATTCCGTTGCGCCCATAGTCGGACCGCATGGACGAACTGCATGAATGCTTCGAGGAGCGGCCCCGGCTCGAGGCCTGCCGTCCGGATCCGGACGATCCCGTCCACGACCCCGTCTGGTCCGACATCGCAAGGGATGATCGGGGCGTGTACGCGACCGTAATCGCCCCACGTCCCGTCACCCTGCTGGACGGACAGGGGTATGACGGGGCCGGCCTGGACGGGTTCCGCCCGCCCGTCACCCTGCGGCCCGGCGAACGGTTCCGCATCCCCGTCACCATCGGCGCACGCGGGCGCGGGCGGCACCCGTACATACGGTTCCGCTACCGGTATGCGGACGGTCGACGCCCCGCCAGCGTCATCTGGCGCGTCCCCGATCAGGGACGCATACCCGGGGCATGGAACGATTCGACGATTTCATAGCCACCCTGGACGGAACCCAGCTGCTCGCCCTGTTCGAGCACGGGGACGGCGTCATGGCGGATCTGGCCGCGCATGCGAGACTCCGTCCAGGCCAGATTTCCCTGCTCATCGGCTTCATGGAGGAGACGAGCCCGTCATGGTCGGCGGATGTCGCCTACCAGCTGATCGCCAGCCAGGATTGCACGCCCGCCCAGTTGGAACGGCTGATCGGCTGGTGCGATGACCCCGGTACCTGGGAGATCGCGTGCGGGAAGCATCCGGGCGGCGAGCGCGCGCTCGTCCGGGCCGCCGACCCGTATACGGCGCTCCGATACGCGCATCGTATCGGCCCGGATATCATGGCCGGATTCGCGCGCGACATCGACCCGACGGCGCGCGGTGCGCGCTACGAGGCGGGACGGCTGCGCCGCCGGCACGACTTCACCGGCGAAGCCGATTCGATCCTCACGGCGAAGGGCCTGTGATGGGGACGCATGCGTGAGGGGACAGACGGAAAGGAAGACGAAAATGCTCAACCAAGAAGCCAAAACACTCGAACACACGCCGACCACCGGCATGGAGGTCCACGAGGGCGACATCTTCGTCAGCTCTTGGGGCTACAGCATGACCCTCGTTGACTTCTACCAAGTGACCAAGGTCAGCAAGACGGGCAAGAGCGTCAGCGTCCGCAGACTCGCCAGCAAGGTCGTGTCCGGGAACATCGACTCCCCGCAAGGCGGGTACGTGATCCCGATCAAGGACCGTTTCGAGGGGGAGGAGCTGAGGAACAAGCGCCTCAAGGCCGATTACGGCGCGAACCCCCGCCCCATGTTCAAGGTGAACGACTGCGCCAGCGCTCGTCTGGCTGACGGAATCAACCCGAACGGGTACTACATGAACACTTGGGACTGATTCACACAAACACAATTCTTAAAAAGGAGCCGACATGACCATCAACCTGCACGACATCACCGGACAGGAATCGGGAATCATCCTCGTGGAAATGGATGAACGCGGACGACGCATGAACATGGTCGCCAACTGGGGCGACAAGGACGGACTGCCGTATCTCGTCGAACCGATGCTCGAACCGTTCTCGTTCGTCTTCCTCCAGTCGGAGGACGTCCACGTCGAAACCGAACGTATCCACAGCGGGACACTCAACGACGAAATCGCCCACGACGGCCTCGAAGACTGGAACCCGTTGGATGACGACTTGGAATCGGACGAACCCTGCGACGTCTACCCATTGTCGAACGGCTGGATTGTCGTCGCGCCGAAGGAATGGAACTGACAAAATGAAAACACGCGACATTCTCAGCACCGTCACCCGCATACTGCCGGACTGGCATGTGTACAAGGACCACCAATCCGGATGCATCACCGCATTCGACCCTCAAGCGGGATACGAGGTCACCGTCAACCTTCCCGACAGCGACACCATCCGCATCGTCCGCACGCGGTACGAGCTTGTCGAGGATAACACCGTCCTCGATACAGCCGACATGGGCGAGGAACGGGCATTGGACGAGCTGGCCCGACTGCTGGCTTCGCCCATGCCGCGCACCGACCGGCTCATGTGGCTGAAAGACCAGTTCGACAAAGGCGCCGAATGGTGCCGGAGCACGCTCCACGACGAACAGGAGGCGAAGGACACCGAGGATATGGCCGAACACTACATGCGCGTATGCGAATCCTGCAACAAATACCCCGAACTCGACCCCGCGACCGTGTTCGAAGGGTGGCTGCTGGGCGAGGAGCTTGGCAACCCGTATGAAACGCGCCGTCAGGCCGCATCGCACATGCTGGCCGACGTGCGCCGACTGGACAAGGATTGAACCATGTTGAACATCGAGAAGACGCTGCAATCTGTCCGCGACCTATTGGACCGGTTGGACAAGGAAGGCGTGGAGTTCGCTCTGGTTGAATCGAAATACTGCAACTGCGTAGCGGGCATCCAAGACCCTAAGGATGACGTGCGTGTGTTCTTAGATTGCACGATTGGTACGGACGGTCGCTTCAGCTGGCAGGATTACGACGGTCACGAAGGACTCTGCGACTTCGACGAATTCCGTGTACTGATAATCAATCTCACGGCGGACAGGAGAAGCGCGAACAGTGGGCAGACCTGTGTGACAACGTGGACACGCCCATGCCGGATTCTCTGGCCGCCGTTGTGTCCGGCTGGGAAGGCAAGGCGGACCGTCTGCGAGCATTGCTGGAACCCGACGACCCGCCCCTGTTGGATGAGCGGGACTTTGAAATCCTGAGAAGCCTTCTGCCGCATCGCTTGGTCGGACCGGGGAAGAAATCAATATGTGTTCGCACCAGCCGGGGTCCTATCCTCCTCCGGAGTGCGGTCGAACCGGAGGAGGAAGCAAAACGGCTACGGGAGCTGGGCGTATTGGAACGCCGATACATCATCGACCACCCAGCGCACGGCCAAGTGTTCTACGACTTCCTGACCGACAAAGGCTGGAAGGCGTTGGACTTCGCGTGGTACGTCGGACTTGTGTAGTGAACTACCGCGACGCTCGCCGTCGCGGTAGTTCACCGGATTGGGAAAGGATGAATCATGTTGAATCTCACAGAACTCATGGACATTGGTTGCGCCCATACCGTGACCGATTCGGACGGTTGGATGTACCCGTGCGGCAAACCCATTGTGGCAATCCGCCGATGGCCGGAGGGCGACGGGGAAAGCTTCGGCGGTGTCTGCCAGCGGCACGCCAAACAGGCCGGTGCCGAACTCGTGCCGTTAGAAAACGTTCCGCAGTAAGGCAGAAAGGAAAAAGGATGGCGATGAACGTCAAGCAGAAGGACAAGGAGCAGGTCGAATATCTACGCGAACTGGTGCACGATATCAATGAGTCATTGGAACGCTACGGCAGCGACATCCCGGAAAACAAGAAGGACTAATCAATGGCAAACATCACCAAGCCCGCCGTCGAACGGCATTCCTGTGATATCGCCGGCTGTGCGAGCATGGCCGAAAATCCAATGTACTGGGGAGTGAGCTTCCCCGTCATCGCACAGGACAATTACGACGACGGCTCCTATTTCGGCGGCACGCGCACCCGGATCATCAACCGGACGCTCGACCTGTGCGAACACCACGCCGGCACCCTGCTCGCATTGCACGGACAGCACACCAGCAACTACGGGGAAGTATGGACGGATGATGGGCCCGAACTACAAGCCCATGACGCCCGCCGCGAACAGGCGGAAGGATGACGGCCCATGACCGAGGTCGACAAGGCTGTGAAACAGCTGAACGATTCAGGTATTCCCGCCATGCGCTCCTCGGATCCGGACTATCTCGTCTTTGAGATCGGCGAGAGCGTGTTCCGTGCATTATTGTCCGCCGATCCGACGCATGCGGCAAGCCAGCTGATTCGTGCGGCCGGGGCTTGCGGGGGAATCATCGCCGGCTATCGGAAGACGGTCGCCGGTCTCGGCCGGATCGAGTCCCTGCCCGCGGATGATGTGTTCTGGGACGAGCTGTTCTCGAACGGGGAACCGGTCGAAATCGGGACCGTCATATTCCAGGTCCAGGTCCAGGCCGGCGGGGACGAACATCCCGTCGGCCTGGACCTGCTGGTCGTGTCGGACGGCACGTGGCGGCCGGACGGTTTCGACCCCGACAAGGAAGGCGCCGCCGGCGACGTGCGCGACTATCTGACCCAATGGATTAAGGAGAATCATGAATGTTGAACGCATCACCGTCGAGACCAACGACGAGACCGGGAACAATCCGGTTGAATACGATTGGGAGTTCGGCCCGGACGGCGTGTTCCGCATGACCGGTGACGGGGATATGCCCGCCGCCTTCGAGGAGTCCGCCGCCATCGTGGAGGCGTTCAACCATGTCAACATGAGCATCGTGAACGGGGAGCGGACACCGCTGAAGGACGGCGATCACGCACTGCTCGCCCTTCTTGCCGCCGTCCTCGCCACCCTCGTCCCGTTCGTGGAGGGGAAGGACGGCGACCAGGTGGGATTCATGATGGGCGATACATCGAACGGCTTCAACGTCAATATCACGTCGGCGGAGTTCCTGGCCTGCTGCCGGTCCATGTGGATCGGCGCCGACGTGCATCGCGGCATGGGCCGATACCTGAACTTCCGTTGGGACAGGGATCGCGGGGAATGGGTCGAGGCGGGCACCGGGCTCGCGTTCCCCGGGGCGGACAGTCAGGTGGCTTTCATGCTGGAGACCGGCATGAACAACGGCGACGGCATCCGCTTCGACCCCATGGAAGGCAAGGAGGAAACCGTCCGGCTGTTCCGGCTCCTGTTGGAGACGGCGAAAAGCGCGGGCATCCCGGTCCGGTGGGGGGCGTGATGGCCGGAAGAAAATACATCATCGGCGTGTATATCACGGACGGCGAGGACGCCGATACGATGGCGACGCTCGACATCAGTAGCAGACCATGGCATGCGGCCATCAACGCCCGCGACTTCAAGCCGGGAGCCCGGCATGCGCTGTCCTTCGGCCTGCGGCTCCTGGCCGACAGGCTCGACGAATACAAGGAGGAGTGATGACCGATTACTCGCAATGGCTGGAAACGGTGTCCGAGGCGGTGCGGCCGGCGAAAGGACGCCATCATCCTCGCCGTGCTGTCCGTGTTCTGCTTCGCCGGCATGGTCATCGCATTCGTGGGCGGCATCGCCTTCATAGGCCGTCCGAAGAATTCGTGAAGGCCAACGTCCGGATCACGGCCGTGATGGCCCTGGGATGCGTCGCGTCCGTCATCGCGTTGCTGTTCGCGACGGCATCCGGACCCAATGGCGTGGAACCGTTCGCAACGCATACCGAGAACATGTACGGTATCGAACATCTGCGCTGCGATGGAGCGGATTGCCCGGCATACGACCTGCCCGCGGACAACACCCCCGCAGGCTGGCTGAAGGACGGCCGGCTCGAACAGGGCCGCTTCATCGTGGATGGTCACAGGGTCGGGTTGGCCGGCCCTGACGGGGAACTATTGAAGCCGGTGAAACGGTGAGCGGGTTCTGGATCGGCTATCTCGCCGGCCTCGCCACACTGCCTGCCGTCGCGGTGCTCGTGTTCCTTGGGCTCGTGGTGTCCGCACTGTTTCCGGCGTCGTACGGATGGGAGTGCTATTGCTGCGGTGAGACCATCATCACGGAACGGGACAGCCATCCGGTGCCGGGTCTCACCGCATGGGCGAGATTCCAGGCGCACCGGCTGACCAAACGGCATCGCATCAACCACCGGGCATGGATGAAGGCTGGCAAACCGTACGCAGACTGGAAGCCGGTGGCTTGATGGAACGTTTCGGTTCAGACCAGTTGCAGGGTGCGGCCGTCAGGCATGACCGCATTGACCTGCAGCTTGCCTCCAATCGCGTCGAGGTATCTGCGCAAAGTGCGGATTTCGGTTTTGTCGACGTCGCCGGATTCGAGGCTGCTGACCCGCTTCTGGCTGACGCCCATGCGTTCGGCGAGCTGCTTCTGAGTCACGTCCTGCCGCTTGCGGGCCTCCTTCAGCTCGTACAGGCGAACCTCTTCGAGAAGGCGATTCTTCGCCGCATCGATTTCCTCGCGGCTGATTCCGCTGTCGGCCGCGAACTGTTCCGGAGTGTAGCTCATGTCGATTCCTTTCATTTGTTGTTCTGTTTAAGCCACGCCTCATACCGGTCTTCCGCTTCCGGTATGGCCGTTTTGTACCATTTCGACCATTTGTTTTGCTTGTCTCCGCCGACGAGCATTATCGCCTGCCGGTTCGGGTCGAACACGAACAGTATTCGTATTTCGCTTTTGCCTGCGGAGCCGGGTCGGAGTTCCTTCATCGATTTGATTTTGGAGCCTTCGATTTTGCCTACCAGTGGTCGTCTGAGGTTGGGTCCTTGTTCTTTCAGGACTTCGACGGCGGCGAGGATCTGCAGTTTGGATTCTCGGTCGAGGCCGGTCAGCCAGTCTTTGATGGGTTCCATCTCTATCTTCCACATAATCACAAATATACCATATAAGGTATACAAAGTAAAGCGAGGAAAGATATGCGGTTCAAGCCAAGGAACATGCTGCCGTCCGGTCTGGAGCAGTCCGAGTTCAGTGAACCGTATGATCCCCTTCTCATCCGCAAGGCGTTGGAGCCGGAACGTCTGACGGCCGGATGCGGCGCAGTGGTGTTTTCGGATGCCGGTCTGGCCGATTGCGGTACGCCGATGGAAGAGCGAGGAGGTTGATCGTCCGCTCGACGACGCGACCGATTCCACGTGCGACCTGTACTCCCCGGTATGCAAGCTGCACGCCAGACGTGACGTGATACCGATGACGGAGATCCTGAAGGCGTTGCGAGGCCAGGTCGGCCATCATCGTGCGTCCGACGGCGATGATCTGGAATCCCGCCTGCACGAGGCGATGTTCGACTGGATGCTTGACGTGGGCGTCTGGACGCCCGGGGATGTGATCCCCGTTGAGGTGACAGGCTGGGAGGAGACGCCGGACACGGTCAGGATACTCGCGCTTTCCGTCGACGGGATGTCATGCGAGGCCGTGTACAAGGGCCGGCTGGACGGTTTTCTTCGCGAACGCATATCAGGGATGGGAAAGGAGCCGGAATCATGAGCAAGATCAGTGAATCATTGCCGTATGATCTGAATATTATCGCCGCCCAATGCGACCCGTTGACCCTGCGGCTCGGCACGGCCGGCGTATCCCGCAACGGGAACCATGAACTTTGCGGCAGGCCCGTGGTCGCTATCCGTCGTTGGATGCGCTCGGACGGCCCCGACTGCGAGGATATGCCCGAAACCGGATGGTACGGTCCCGTATGCAAAACCCACGCCAGCCGCGATATGGTGCCGCTGTCCGTCGTATTGGACGTGATGATGGGAGCCGGGCGATGATGAGCGCATACGACTGGTTCATCGCCCGATGCAAGGCGGTCGTCAACCATCCCAGGCCGCCCGAACCTCCGATGCGCCTCCGCCTGCACGAGGCGGGTCATGCGGTAGTCGGCCATCGGTTCGGATACACGCAACAAGGCATCATGCTGCGGGAGGATGATACCGGCCAGACCAGCCAGCAGTACGCCACCGGTCCGGACGATGATATGTCCGTCCGATTGCAGACGGAGATGATCATCTCCATGACCGGTTTCGCCGTGACCATGGAATATCCGGAATACCGGACCGACGCGCTCCGCATCGGCGGCGACGTGCAGGCGGAGCTGGTGGACGCGGCGATCATCCACCGGATCGACCCGTCGATGGGCTCCACCGAGGAGATCATCGACTCATTGTGGGTCAGGGCGCGCCTCGTCGCAAGGAACAACAGCCCCCTGATCCGGACGGTCGCCGGCAGGCTGAATCGTTACGGCTCCTACACGGGCGAGGAAATCCAGCGGATTCTCGACGAAAGTATGAAGGAGCTTGACCGGTGAACGCATTGGAATGGCCCGCCGACCTGACCGACTTCCGGCTCCCCGTCAAATGGGATGGGCAGCCGGTTGATTGGCATGGCTGGCATCCACCCATCGAAGTCCGCGACCTGTTCCTCTGCTCGAACAATGGACTGTTGCGCGACCCGCAACCCTGTTCCGGCTGCGGACACCCGTTCCAACCCTGGTGGGCGCAGGGATTGACGGCCGACGGGCGCACCTCCATCACCATCGAACGCTGCGGGTTCTGCAACACGACCATCGCACTCGAGACCGGGCCGGATGGAACAAGCGAATGGACGTTGGATGATAGCGACTACGGACCGGAAGGCAGTTCCGACAATCAGGAAGGAAACCGATGATGTTCGGATTATTCGGGAAAGAAGGAAAGGCGACAGAAGGAGGAATCATGAGTCTGGAAACCGTGCGTTGTCTCGCGTGGACGGCGATCATCCTGTTCATCATGGCATTGGTGTTCGCGTTCAACCATGGGCCGATACTCGCCTGGCTGGCCGCGAACCATACGCCGCTGTTCGCCGGAATCATCCAGTCGCCGTTGTGGGCTGTCGCATTCTGGCTCATCATCCTGATGCTCCTGTGCGTGATCGGCATCATGGACGACGACGAGACGCCATTCGCGATCGGCATGCACGCGCTCGGCATCATGCTGTGCATCGGCTACTGGGCCGGCGGCTTCATGCTGGCATCCCGCCAGCCGGCCGACGCGAACTGCTACGGGCTGCTGGGCGGCGGCATCCTTTTCGGCCTGATATGGATCATGGCCCAACGGCAAGAGGCAGACAAGGAGATGTTTCCGAGACTGCGCGACCAGATAGCCGACTTCGCGGTCGACCATATCGCGTCGGAGGAATATCGGCGGACCGGCGGAAAGAAGGATTCCGACCGTGATCAGATCCGAACTATCGTGATAGGCGAGCCCCGGACCATAGAAGGTTCGGGGCTTTTGCGTTTGCCGGCCCGCAAACCATGAACGACACGCCCGCCTGAAAAGGGCGTACAGGGGGGACGTCCGGGCTGAATCGGCATTAAAAAACGGGTTCGGAATTGCATATGGGACAGGAATTGCATGGGCCCTCCGGATTTGCATGGGGTCGGGTGACGCATACCGGTTCCCATGGCTGTTTCGAGACGTGATATGGGGGAGAGGCTGTTGGAAAGGCTTCTCCTGTCGGGAGGCTACGGGCCAAGCAGCATGCCGGTCAGGGTGGTCGGCTGGGATGATGCGAGCCTGAACGGCCGGCCGGTGACGGTCGTCTATTACGAGACCCGGGATGGGGGAGGCAACGTGCGTACCTATCCGGGCGACAGCCGTCGGCTCGCCTACGTGGATGCGCGTCCCCGCGCGCTCATGCCCGGCGCGCGCCTGCATGGCGGGAACGCATACGTGGAGCCATGAGTCTTACGCAATGGGATGACGGCCGCATCCGTCTGATGCCGGGGGATTGCCGCGACCTCATCGCCATGCTGCCGGACAACAGCGTGGATTCCGTCATTACCGACCCGCCGTACGAGATCGGTTTCATGAACCTGGGCTTCGATTCGACGGGCGTCGCGTTCGACGTGGATCTGTGGCGGGATATCCTGCGCGTCCTGAAGCCGGGAGGGCACGTGGCCGCGTTCGCCGCCAGCCGCACATATCATCGGCTCGCCTGCGCGATCGAGGACGCGGGCTTCGAAATCCGCGACCAGATCGACTGGGTGTACGCAAGCGGCATGCCACACGGTTCGGATGCGAGGCTGCTCGTGGACAGGGAGCCTGGCGCGACACGAACCGGGCAGGCGGAGCAATGGGCCGGCTGGTACAGCCAGCTGAAGCCCGCGCATGAGCCCATCTGCCTCGCCAGAAAACCGTTGGACGGCAATCTCGCCCACAATCTGCTCGAACACGGGACCGGCGCGCTGCACATCGACTCATGCCGCGTCCCGTTCCGCAACCCGGCGGATGAGACCGAGGCGAAGAACAAGAACCGGCATGGACGGTTCGGTTCCGGACCGCGGGACAACCATGTATACGGCGCGGATAATGCGAACCGCACCGACTATAAGGCGGACGCCCGGTTCGCGCCGAACATGCTGTTCGACCGGACCATGGCCGGAGAGCTTGACCGGCAGTCCGGGGTGACGGTCAGCCGGAAAGGCAAACCACGCGCGAGCGCGAGACCGGACGCCGGCTGGGGCATGACCCGGACGGGCGCGGAATACGATGATGCCGGCGGCGCGTCCCGCTTCTACCCGGTGTTCAGGTATTGTCCGAAGGCGGGACCGGGGGAGAGGCCGACCGTGGACGGCATCCTCCATCCGACGGTGAAACCGTTGGAACTGATGCGCTGGCTGGTGCGTCTGG
>OFCH01000005.1_pt1 | contig 179582 bp, 164 predicted proteins | sample 1520771 | NCBI WGS metagenome assembly OFCH01 (sample SAMEA2699034, study PRJEB24076) | metagenome | biome: Human gut stool | place: Spain | collected 2012-10-23 | reverse complement strand
ACCCTCTTCTCACGGTCCCGGCGTCGATGCCCGGGATAGGCGTCAGGACCGCAAGCAACATCCTGCTCGGCATCGGCGGCGACATCGCCAACTTCAAATCGTCCGCCCATCTGGCCGCCTACGCGGGCATATCGCCCGTCACCGGCCAATCCGGCACCAGCATCAAAGGCGAACGGCCCTCCAGGCGGGGCAACAAACGCCTCAAGAACGCGCTGTGGCAGACCGCGTTCGTCGCATCCACCAAACACCCGCCCTCCGTGGCCTATTACAAGCGCAAACGCGAACAGGGCAAACACCACAACGCCGCCATCATCTGCCTCGCGCGTCGGCGCTGCGACGTGATCTACAGCATGCTCAAAAACGGAACCCTCTACCAGGAACCAGCCCTCGTAGCCTGAACCGGGCCACACGGGAAAGGACGCCGGACGCCACCGGCAGGGCGAAGCGCGCCCACGACAGCCAACCGGAATCCCGACACGTCAACTCCCCAAGGAGTTGACAAAAACATAGGAACACCCCCCATTGGTTAATGGCATGAGGTCGCCGTCGAAGTAGCCTTCGCCGAGTGCGCGCATCTGGTTCCAGTCGGCTTCCGTCATGAGCAGGGGCTGTGTGAAGTTGGCGCTGCCCGAATCGGGGCAGGCGAGCCGGATAATGAAGTCTCTGGTCGGCGTGAACTTGAGGGATGTTCTGCCTGCAGACGCGGCGGAGCACAGTGAATTCCAGGGGTCTATCTCGGCGATGAGGACGTAGCCGTTGCGCACGGTGGACTGGTCTCCGACCACGTTCCAGATGTCCGTCTGGAACACGAGGCTCGTGTCCCGTGGCGTGTTGAACCACATTTGGGTGAAGCAGTCCTGTCGGCCTTCCTGGGCGGTTATGGTGACGCCCTTCTGGTTGCCGGCGATCATGGAGACCGTGCTGTTGGTGGGGTTGCCGAGCATCATTCGCGGATACGTGAGGTTGCGCAGATACGTCATTCCGGCCCCTTTCTGTTTTCGGGTATGAGAAAAGCCACCCCGTGGGGTGGCTTTCGGGAAAATGGTTTGGCTGATTACTTGTTTTCGGCCTGCTTGGCCTCGAGCTCCTTGACCCTGCGTTGCAGTGCGGTTGCCTGTGCTTGGCTGATGGCGAGTTCGCGGGTCAGGGTGGCGTTACGGGCGCTCATGTTGTCGAGCACGTCGTTGATGTCCGCCTGCACGAGGCTTTCGGTTGTGTCTGTCATTGGTTATCTCCTATCGGTGATGGTTGGTGTGACGTCGTTCAGAAATCTGGTTCGCGCCCGGTCGATTTCCGTCGCGTGTTCGGCGAGCAGGGTGGCGAGGCTCGTGGCGTCCACGCCGGCGGGCAACCGTATCGACGGCTCCACCGGCTCGCCGGCGTTCGGTTCGTCCAACGCCCGCGCGGCGGCGAGAGCCGCGTCCGCCTCGTACGAGTCCACTATGGTCGTGGCATCCAAGCCCAACAGCCGGCGGGTCTCCGCACGCCCGTCGGCGGCCAGCGCCCCGGTGGGCGTGAACGCGCGGTGCAGTGATGCGGCGCGCACCTGATTCAGGTCGACGAGCGCGTCATGCTCCAACTGCTCGTAGGCGCTGGTCCAAGCGTTGCGTCCGGTGGCCGGGTCGATGACGCCCGGGTCTGACCTGTTCGTCCGGACCCGTATGATCGCCGCGACCGCTTCCATGTCCGTGTCGCAGCCGAGGAGCTCGCCCCACGAGGCGATCGCGTCCAACGGGATGAGATGACCCGTCCCGTCGTCACCGGTCACGGTCAACACGTCGCCGTTGATTTCCGTTTCCATTGGCACCTCCTACTGTTCGGCCAGGATGGCGAGTAGCTGAGTGCCGTATGGGATGTTGACGCCGTTGCCGACGCCACGCGCCCACAGGCCGCAGCCGCTCGCCGAATCATTGTTCGAACCGACCATGACCGACCCCATTGCGTCGGCGGAGACATGCGCATGGTATAAGCCGTATTTGGCCGGGGAGGCATACGTGTACGTCTGCGTCAGCCACCCTTCGCCGCTCATTATCCCGTTACGAAAATAGGCCGTCCTGAACGTTCCGCGCCCCGCGCCAAACAGGCCGAGGAACCCGCCGAGGTACAGATACCCGGAGTTGATGTCCGCCTCCACGCCGACACTGCCGTTCGGGTCCCTCGCTGAGAGTTCGGCTGATGTATGGTATTTGGACGTCGGGTCGGCCTGCAATAACAGTTGCGCTTTACCGCTCTTGCTGCCTTTGGAATAATCACGGTAAGCGGCTAGGAAGACTTCGCCGGTTTTGGTGGCGTTGTCCGTAGCCTTGTATTCGCCCACACGCATGAACGACCCCGGATCGGTGTCGTTCAACCGGCCTCCGTTGATTACGATGGCGGAGACCTCGCCCTTATAGTTGGTCCGGGATTCCGACGCGATGTAGGCGTCGTGACCGTCGCGCCCGTGCCTGAATTCGATGCCTGAGCCTTCGGTCTTTTCATCGCTGTTGATCGTCGACTGTCGGAACGTCGGTGATATTACGACTCGACAGCCGGTGAGGCCGGTCTGGAACGTGCCGGTCAGCAGGTTGTTCGCGCCCTCGCCGTCCAGATGCACGGTATGGTTCCGCTTCGAGTCCCACATGTCCAGCGCGTTGCCCTTGAGCTTCCAACCCGTGTTATCCGCAGTGCTGGATTGGAAGATACTGCCGGTGAACACGTAGCCGACGAACTGGCCCGCCGCCACCTTGTCCGAGGTGATGGACTGGGCGGCGATGTTGCGCGCGACTATCGTGTTCGACGCGATCTCGTCGCCCGTGATCGACTGGCTGACTATCTTCGACGCGTTCACGCTGTTGGCGGCGAGCTTGTCCACGGTCACGGACAATGCGGCCAGTTTCTCGGTGGTGATGGCCCCCGAGACGATGTTGCCCGCGTTGACCGCGTTCGCGGCGATCTTGCCCGCCACTACGCTGTTCGCGGCGAGCTTGTCGGCGGTCACCGCCAACGCGGCCAGCTTGTCCGTCGAAATGGCTCCGGCCACGATCTTGCTCGCGTCCACCGAGTTGGCGGCCAGCTTGTCCACGGTCACCGCGCCGGCGACGATGTTGCCCGCGTCCACGCTGTTGGCCGCGAGCTTGCCCGCCACCACCGAGTTGGCGGCGAGTTTGTCGGCGGTAACCGCCAAAGCGGCCAGCTTGTCCGTGGTGATGGCACCGGAGGCTATCTTGCCGGCGACTATCGCGTTCGCCGCCAGCTTGTCCGTGGTGATCGCGCCGGCCACCAGCTTCTCCGTCGTGATGCTGTTCGCCGCCATGTTGGAGGCGACCACGCTGCCGGAAGCGAGAATGTTCGCGGCCACGATGTTGCGCTCGTTCCACCGCGAACCGTCGAAGACGTACACGCCGATGAAACGGCTGGACAACGGCACGAGCCAGCTCGCGCTGTTGTTCGGCTCGCCCTCCCAACCCGTATAGAAGTCGGCCAGCAGGGACGTGCTGTCGTTCGCAGCGCCGGACCAGCGCGTCCAGTATTTTTGGGTTTTGTACCAGAAATCACCCTGACGCACGGTCACGCCGGAAAGCGTGGTCGGGTCGTCGGGCCCCTCGTACACGTTGTGCAGGCCGTCGAGGCTCTTGCCCACGGAATTGGCCTTGTCCAACGCGGACTGGGCCTTCGACGCGGCGTTCGCGATGTCGGACTTCGCCGACTCGATGGCCGCGCTGGCCTTGCCCGCTTCGTTTTTCGCGTTGGCCGCGTCCGACTTGGCCTGCGTGATGTCCTTCTTCGCCTGCGCGATGTCGCCCTGAGCCGCGTCCAGTTCCCTGTTCGCGTTATCGATGGCCGTCTTGTTCGACGTGATCTGCTTGTTCGCGTTGCCGATGGCCGTCGTGTTGTTGGCGATGTCCTGCTTCGCCTGCGTCAGGTCGGACTTCGCCGTAGCCAATTCCCTGTTCGCGTTGCCTATCGCCGTCGTATTGCCGGCGATATCCTGCTTGGCTTGGGACAATTCCCTGTTCGCGTTGTCGATGGCGGTCTTGTTGTCCCGCAGATCCTTGTCGAGCCTGTCCAGGTCGGTCTGGGACACCGCGCTGGCGACCGTGATCGACGCGCCCACACCCCAATCCGACTTGTTGCCCGAATGATCGACCGAACGCAAAGCGAACCAGTAGGCGCGATACTCCAATCCGGTGACGACGCAATGCCCGTCACGCGCCACGCTATCCCGGTATTTCCAGTTCCCGTTGGAGTCGCTGATGCCGACCTCCACGTGGTCGAAGTCCAGCTCCATGCCGCCGCCGGCATTGTTCCTGCCGTCCCACTGCACGTCCACCACACCCAATTTCGAGGTGAGTATCGGCTTGGACGGGATGCTCGGCGGCGTCACGTCCGACGCCACCAAAGCCACGACCACGTTCGACCAGTCGCCCAATTTGTCTGAATACGTTGGCACGGCCCTGACCCGGAACTCATAGCGTTGCCCGCATTCGAGCCCGCCGATGCCCAACGTGAGCCGCTGCGCGTCAGTCACGCCACCGGAAACCCACGGCGCACCGGCAAGGTTCTTGCGATACTCCACGCGGTAGCCCGAAATGTCGATGGCGGTGTCATCCGTCGCCTGAGAGACCGCGGCCCACTGCAGGGTAGCCAGACCCAAAGCCGTACCACGGGAGGAGATATAGGCGTCGGTCTGCACCACCAGACCAGTCGGAGCATTCGGCACACGATGGTCCTTCTCGGGGGCGGGACGCCCGCCCTCGCTGCCGGCCAGTTGCGCGCCGCCGGTGATGCCGGCGATCTTCTTCGCGGCTCGCACCTGCGAGTCGTATACCTTGTCGTTGAGCGTGATGCTGGCCTTGAGCCCGTTGGAGTCAAGCGAAACGGTGACCTGTTGGATTCGCACCTTCTCGCCGTGCTGGACTGTGGGCGCGGTGATCCAGTCGCCGGGCCGGTAGTCCACCAACGGCAATGATTCGGCGTTGGTGACGAGCAGCGAGCGGGTGTACTGGCCGCGCACACGGGCCGCGCTGGCCAATGTGGTCTGCATGAACGCCTTGGCGGTGGCCTCGTCCGAGACTCCACCCTGAGAGACATAGGATTCCCAGCCACCCCACGGCGTGGGTGCCGCCGGATTCGACTCGCGGAAGATTAGCCCGTTGTCACCCTCCACGAGGATATCGCTGGAGAGGTCTTCGATGCTTTCCTCTTCGGGTGCCTCGAGTATGTCGTGCGCCATGCTGATGTGCACGCGGCCCGACAGGTCACGGCTGAGACTGGTGCTGTCGGCGTTCCAGATTCTGAGGGTGCGGCCCTCGGTGCGCCAGTCGATGGCACCGCCGCCCACCATGCTCGAAAGCATGCTGTTCAGGCTCGTGCCCAACGAGTAGTAGAGCGTGTACACGCTCTTCCAGTTCGCGCCAGCCGCGTCCTTGCCGGTGTCGAAACCGGGGGCCAAAACGAGGCCGGCACCCTTGCGGGCCTTGTTCTCATCGAGAATCGTTCTGATGATGGTGCCGGGGTTCTTCGACAGGAACGCGCGCTTGCCCTTGTTGTCGCCGTCCGCTATCAGATGCGCGGTGTCGTTGTTCAGAATCTTGTTGGCCAGCCAGCCCATGCTCTGGCAGGTGAGCGTCACCGTGTCCGACACGTCTTCGGCGTTGCGGGAGCGGCCTATGAGCAGGTAGCGGCAGTTGTAGGGTTCGCTCCATGTTCCGCCGTCACTGACCTCGAGCCCGATCTCGAGCCCCTGTTCGAGGCCGCGTTTCAGGATTCCGCCGCCGACGGTACGACGGCTGTAGACGACCTTGAGTGCTCCGAGGTCGTTGTTGACGATGCTCGTGTCCCATGAGAGCGGTGCGGGCAGGTTGCCGAGCCTGCCGCCGTTGGGCAGGTAGGCGACGAGGCGGGCGTGCAGTGTCTTGACCATAAGGGGACTCCAGACGTTGAAAACCGGCGCGGAAATTGCATAGAAGGGGAATACGGGGTCTACCACCATGCGCGGCGCACGTGCACGAGCAATGGCTCGCCGCTGCCGGTGATCTTCGACGTGAGCCGGTAGCCGTTGTCCACCGGGTTCGGCCAGCATTGCAGCAGGCCGCCCGCCGGATAATCCAAGCCGCCGGTCACGTCCGTGCCAGATTGCGTCCACTGATGATCCGCCGTGGACTGCCATGCGAGGCAGTTGCCCACGTCCACATACGTGTAGGCGTTCGCGTTGGCCGCACCCTGCCAGATGACGCCCGTGTTCGACGTGGGGTCGGTGACCGAGGCGCTGCTCACGCCCTTGGGCAGCCGTATTATCGGATCGGTGACGGGCGCGTCACCGAACATGCCATCCGGTATGCCCGACGACAACGGGATCAGCAGCGACGGCGAATTGTTCGGCTCACCAATCCACATGGTCACGAAATCCGCCAGCAGCGACGTGCTGTTGTTCGGCTCGACCTCCCACCGCGTCCAATAAGGCTGCGCCCACCGGCATGCGGCGGGCCACAGGAACGCCGTGCCATTCGCCGCGACCGGACGGTCATACGCGACCGGGTCTCGCCACCACACCTGAGGCATGGCGAACACCGCCGTGAACGGAGTGAGCCTGTCCAACACGGTGCCCCCGTCGTCCGCCTCGAGGCTGGCGAGCTCCACGACCGCCTGCTGGAGTTGACCGTTGACGGTGCGCGACAGGACCGGATACGGCGTCGTGCACAGGCGGGCCAGACGGCTCGAATCCATGCCATGCCCCGTGTCATGGCCGATCGCGCCCGCCCCGAACGCGGCCACCTTGAGGGTCGCCGACCGTTCTCCGAACGTCGGCGTCACCCCCGAGGGGATCGTGCCATGCCGGAACGGCGCGGACACCTTGCTGCGGGATACGGAGACGCCGGCGAACAGGGTGCTGCCGAGCGTGACCCGGCAGTACCGCGAATCCAGGGCGACGCCGTTCAACGCGTAGCCGACACCGGCCATATACGCCTCCTCATTCAGATGCCTACGGTCATTTTGTCGAGACTGTCGTTCGTGGACAGGGGCCACGGGTCGGCCTGCGGATAGTAGTTCGTGATATGCACGTTCGACGCGGAACCGGTGTTGGGCGTGTAGTCCATGCCGGAACCGCCATACACGTAGGCCGGGGTCTTGAACCCGTTGGAAAGTCCCACGTTCATGCCCATGATGTCCGCCTGCACCTGCTGCCAGCCGGCGTTCAGACTCTTGCGGAAACCGCCCATGATCGCCTCGCCGGCGGGAATCAGCAGCTTGCGGTCGTAGGGGAGCGGGCCCTTGTGATCGGCGATCCAGCCGGCGATATTGCCCACAAAGCTCGTGATGTTGTGCCAGATGCTTTTCAGACCGTCGAGGAAGCCCTGCATGATGCTTGCGCCCGCGTTCCACAGCAGGCCTCCGAGATTGCCGAGCGCGCTGAGGATGCGGCCCGGTATGGAGGCGATGAACGAGACCGCCGAATTGAAGCCGTTGGCTATGCCGTTGCGGACCTCGTTGAACTTGTTTGCGAACCATTGGCCGATGCCTGCGAAGAACGCCTGTATCCTGCCGGGAACCGAACCGATGAACGCGGTCAGCGCGTTCCATCCGTTCTGAATGTTCGCGGCCGCGTTGGAGAACCATTGCGTGATGTTCTGACACGTGGTCTGGAAGAAATCGGTGATGTTCTGCCAAGCTGTCTGCAGGAAGCCGGTGAAATCGGCCCATAATTGCCGGCTGACCTCGGTCTGGGTGAAGAACAATGTCAATGCGGCGACTATGGCGGCGACGAGGCCGATTATCCACACGATGGGGCCGCCGGTGGCGGCCATGACGGCGTTGAACGCGCCCTGCACGGCGGTGGCGGTCTTGGTGACGGCGCTCCATGCTTCCTGCGCGGCCTGGGCGAGTTTCATTTTGCTCGTGAGCTGCTGGATGGCGGCGATGGGGCCTCCCATGTCCATCATGAGCATGACGCCTTTGCTGACGCCCTGAGCGGCGGTCGTGACGGTGTTCATGGTGTTGGTCAGCGCGGTGAGCCCGTTGTTGAGGGCCTGATAGCCTTTGACCGCCGCGAACGCGGTGCCGATGCCGATGATGATGGGTATGAGCGTGTTGCCATGCTGCACGAACCAGTTCAGGGCGTCGGCGACGAGTTTGATGGCGTTGGCGAGGGTGTCGGGAGGGGCGAGTTTGCTCCAGTCGATGACCATGTTGACGACGCCCATGATGGCGTTCCTGATCGCGTTCCAAGCGGACTTGAACGCGGTGACTGCGCCGTTGTCGTTGAGCGCCTTCCATAGGTCCTGCATCCATCCGATGACGCCTTGGATTCCGGCTTGGATGACCGGCGTTGCGGCGCTGATGCCGTCGGACGCCCAGCCGATGAATCCGGTGAGCGCTGGTTTGACGCTGTCGAGCATGGTGCTGCCGAGTTTGACGGCGCTTGCTTCGAGGTTGCCCATCGCGCCTTCCATGGTGCTGGCGCTGGTGGCGGCCTGTATGGCGGTGTCGCTCATGCCGAGCTGCATGAGCGCCTGATTGAATTCGTCGGCTGTGATCTCTCCATTGGCCATCGCGTCGCGGAAGTTGCCGGTGTATGCGCCGTTTTGGAGCATGGCCTGCTGGAGTTTGCCGGAAGCGCCGGGGATGGCGTCGGAGAGCTGGTTCCAGTTTTCCGTGGTAAGCTTGCCGGCCCCTGCGGTTTGCGTGAGCACCATGGCCACGCTCTTGAATGCGTCGGCCCCGCCGCCTGCCACGGCGGTGAGGTTGCCCGCCGCCTCGGCCAACTTGTCGTAGTTGGGTACGCCGTTGGCCGCGAGCTGGGCGGTGGTGTTGCGGATGTCGGAGAGTCCGAACACGGTCTTGTCGGCGTAGTCCTGCGTCGATTTGGTTAGTTTCCTGATCTCGGCGTCGGAGACTCCGGCGAAGCCTAGGGTGCTGGCGAATTTCTGGGTGGAGTCGGAGGCTTCGACGATCTGGCTGGACAGGCCGGCGAAGCCTTGGATGACGGTGCCGGCCACGCTTTGGGCGATGCCGCTGATCATGCCGAGCTTCGCGGAGAATCCCCTGGAGAAGCCGCCGCCGGCGGTGTCTCCGGCTTTCTGGCCGACCGATTTGGATGGACCGGCAAACGCGCTTTCGATAGCCTTGCCCACGCCCTTCATGCTGGGCACGATCTGCACGTATGCCTGGGCGAGCTGGTAGGCCATGGTCCTATGCCTTTCTCTGTTCGGTTATTCGCGGTGCACGACGAGCTCGTCGGGCCTGTCGGTGAAGTCAATTCTCATGAACGCCTCGAGCTGGTCGAGGGTCAGGCCCATGGGCTTGATGGTTCGCGCCTTCGCGGTGTCTGCGTCGGCCGTCTGGGATGGGTTCGACGCGGACACCGTCGCCCCGTTGCCGGGGCGTGGCAGGGGTTCGGGACGTGGCCCGCGTTTCTTCGGGTCGCTGTTGCCCCACATCCACATGTTCATCTGGTCTATTCGCACGGCCGCCAGATACTGGTCGAGCGTCCACGCCATGGGAACGTCGAGTTTCTGCCAGATCAGTGAGCCGGCCGGCAGGCGCACGGCCAACACGGCCGTTTCCAACGGATCCAGCTCGTATATGCCGAGCCCGTATACCCGCCGCATGTCCGCCGCCAACTGGTCGGGGCATTCGTGCAGCAGGTATACGAGCATCAGGAGTTTGGGAGCGTCTCGTTGAGCCGCTCCAGCAGCTCCTGAACGAAGCCGGCTATGGCATCGCCGGTGATCACGCCAGTATCCGGTTCGCGCAACGCGTCCTTGACTCGCTGGTAGTCGTCGCCGAAGAAACGGCGCATGAACGGCACGACGCTCAATGCGTTGTTCTGCGGGTCGGACTGCAGGTCGTAGAGGGATTCCATGAGCTCCCAGTCGTCCAACGACCGGGGGTCGATGGTCAGGTCCACGCCCTTGACGGTGATGGTACGCGGCTTGTCCTGCGCGGGCCTGTGATCCTGTGGCACAGCCGGATGGTTTGTATTGCGGTTGCGGTTGCGGTTGCGGTTGCTTTTTCGTGACATGACTTCTCCAAAAATGAACCGACTTCAAAAATCATGGGGACCCGCGTCGCGTGAAGTCGAGTGAAGCGCGACGCGGGAAGAACCGTTACTCGGCGGCCGGCGTCTCCTCGGCGGGTTCGGCGGTCTCCTCGGCGTTGACCTGGTCCACGACCTTGCCGGTCAGGGCCTCGGCGTTGACCTGGTCTCGGACGCGCCGGCCGCGACGCCGATGTATTCGATGGCGGTGACCCCGTTGCCCATGTCGTTTGCGGACACGGTGACGTCGTACACCTGAGCGTCGCCCGCATGCACCTGTCGGTCGCCGAACTCGGCGCGCGTGCCGTTGCCGATCACGAGGCGGTCCTTCACATTGCCGGTCATCGCGATCTCGAACACGAGCACGAAGCCATTGTCGGAGGGCATCTGGTGCTTGATGGTCATGCTCTTGTCGCTGCCAGTGACCGCGTCCTCGTTGTAGCGCAGTTTCGCGGCCTCGACGCGCAATACCTCCAACATGGAGAACTGGTAGGATTCCGCGTAGCTGGTGATGACCTTCATGACGGTCTGCCCGTTCGCGTCCTTTACCTCGGTGGTGTCCGTGTCGGTCGTGATGGTCAGACCATCCTCCGACAGGTAGCCGAGCAGTTTGAAGGCGCTCGACAATGCGGTGCTGGCATTGGTCGGCGGCGTGGTACCGGCGGGTGCCCAGTAGGCGTAGCCGCCGACCTTGAACTTGCCCAACGACACCATGGTGGAATCGTTGGTTGTGGAATCAGCCATGATTTAGACCTTTCGTTAGTCGTCCGATTTGACGGTGAGTCGTATGAGTATCTGATAACGGGGCCGCCCGTCCGGCATGGGGAAATGCGTGCGGCCGGTGATGTCGATGGCGGCGACCTCGGGCAGTTCCGTGATACGTTTCAACCGGGGGAGGATGCGTTTCGCCGCAGCTTCGGAGACCAGCCAGCGCGACTCGCCCCACACCTGCACCGCAATAAGCGGCAGCGAACGGAACCGTTCGTCCGAGCCTCCCACCTGTTCGACGGTGACGAACGGCATCGGGTGCGTGGCCGATGATTCGGCGGGCACGTCGAAACTGGCCGGATATTCGGCCTTGATCGTCGGGTCGGCGTTGATCCAGTCCATGACGAGTTTTTCCGCGTTGACCGCCATCAGCCGCCACCTCCCAAAGCCTTGGCCAACGTGTTGTGGGCCGAGTTGTCGACAAACGCCTGATGGTTCTCGGCCTGCACGAGGGCGATGGTGCCCACGTTCGACGGGATCGCCGGCAGCACCCCGTACTGGGGTTTGCCACCATGCGAGTTGTGGCCGAGCGCGTTCGCCCTCGCCGCGACCCGTTCGGCCTCCGCATTGACGGCACCGATCACGTGCGGCGACTGGCGGAACGCGGTGAACGCCGGCAGATTCAGTTTCACGTTGCTTGACATGCGTCATCCCTCCGTATCCGTCAGTTCGACGCTCAAATTCCACCGGGTGGGGGTAATCCCGCCGTCGACCGGCAATGGGTCGCCTATCACCCGATAGTCGTGGCCGCGTATGGTGACCAGCGCATTCCTGAGGCTCCGGTACGTCCAGACCCTCGGTATTGCGATCGTCAACGCGGCGGTGATACCGGCCGGCCGTGTGGAGTTGGCGGCGTTCTCGTCGGCTCCGGGCTTGACCAGCACGTCGTCGATGGTCTCCGTTTCCGTCCTGCAGACGGGCTTGTTGCCCCCATCCACCTCGCCGGTCGGCACGCGCCATGTGACGGTGATGGTTTCGCCATGCAGTCTCATGGGTTCACGCTCCCGTCGGACAGGTCGATGCTCCACATGCGTTGCACGCCGCAACCCAGCGAGCGTTTCTCCGATTTCGTCAGATACAGATCCCCGTCAGGGTTGCTGTAGCTGTTGGCCTCGGTGAAACCGTTCGCGGTCTGCGTGGATTGGGTGACCCCGGCGACGTCCTCGTTGAGCATGGCCCTTTTGACCATCGCGCAGCAGATACGCCGCAGCGTGGTCTCCGAGGCCTGAGCCCAATTGGGGCAGTCGGTGATGATCTTGTCGCTCGCGTCGGCCAGCATCGTCTCCGCCTTGGCCCGTTCGGCGTCGGTGAGCTCATGCCAACGGGAGGCGAGATCATCGGCGCTGGCGAACGGGGGAGCGGGCACGTTCATGCCCGGATCAGCGTCATCGGCCATGAGCGCGCCTCCCTCAGGCCGCGATCACACCGGCCGCACGCAGTTGGGCGAGCAGCGCGTTGATCTTGGCGTTCGCGGTCGTCGTATTCGCGTCGGTGGCGAGGTCCGGTACGGCCGCACCCTGCTTGACTCCGCCCAACGCCGCAGCGGTCGCGGCGGGCAGCGTGTAGGCGGCAGGGTTCGCCGGCTTGTTCGTCAAATCGTCGTACGAGCCGCTGAACGAGCTGGTGCCGGCACCGATGGCCTTGCGCGCCGTCGCAGCGTCAGTCGCCTTGAGCAGACTCTTGCCCGTATCCGTGGCACCGGTAAGCGTGTCGGCGGTCGGGGCCGTGACCGGGGCGACGAAGTCGAAGCCGCTGCCATCGGCCTTGACCTGCACGACCTTGCCGTGACCGGTGCCGGAGGAATAGCCGCCGAGGCTGGCCGGCGTGACGCTGCCAGCAGATGGGGTGGAAGAACCGCCATTGAGGTCGATGGGTTTGCCCTTATCGTCGACGAACTGGGTTTCGATGACCGCCTGGCGGGCGGTGTTCGCCACCCCTGAGGTCAGGTGGTGGAATTCGACTGCCTGGCTCATCACTTGGCCGCCTTGCTGGTGGGTGCGTTGCCCTCGACCACAGCGAAGCGGTCGGTGAACACGTACCAGGCGTAGACGATCTCCAGTCGGAGCGCGATCTGGTTGTTGCGGCGCAGGTCGCCCTGGCCGTCCGGATCGCCGTAGGTGATGGTCTCCAACGGCAGATTGCGCTGCACGCCCCAATAGATGCCGTTCTTCCAGTCGCCGACGATCGCGCCGACCTTCGGCACCGTGTAGTCATCTCCGGCCGAGGGCGCGACGAACTCCGGGGCATTGACGGTGGTGGTCACCGATGCGGGAATGCCCTTGAACGAGTTCATGTTCACGCCGTAGCCCAGCTCCGGGTAGAGCGGGCGCTTCTGCGTGTCCTTCAGGGTGGCGAGGTCGAAGGCGTAGGAGCGGCTCATGGCGATGCCGTTGACGTCCCAGCCTTCCTTGTCGTTGAGGATCAGGCCGATGGCGGTCTCGATGTCGGTGTCCGGACTGGCGGTGCGGGTCACGCGCTTGGTCGTCTTGTTCAGGTAGTTCGTCCAAGACTTGATAGGCTTGCCGGTCAGCGGGTTGAGGCAGTAGAACAGGCCGAGGTCGAGCGCGCGGGAAAGCGCCTTGGCACCCTCGGAGGCGAGCTTGTTGATGACGCCGAGCTGGTAGTCGGAGTCGGCCCACTGCACCTCCTGGTTGAAGCGCATGGTGACCTGCGTCTTGTGGGGTGCGGTCTTGACCACTCCGAACGAGCCGGTGGTGCTGGACTTCTGCACGCCCTCGTCCACGAACTCCGCCTTCGGACGGTTCTCGAACGTGACGATGCTGGTCTCGCCGAAGCGCATCGCCTTCTGCTGGGAAAGCACGCCTACGGCGCTGCCGGACTGCACCTGGTCGACGATGCCGTCCGCGATCTGGTTGGGCATGGCGGCGATGCCGCCGGTACCGAAAATAGCCATGATATTGGCTCCTTACTGTGAAATGGTTGGTTGCTAGTTGGAGAACACGTTGGAGGCGAACTGCAGCAGGTCGTTCGGCGCCACGTCCGGCTGCTTGCCGGGGTTCTTGACCTCGGGGAGCTTCCTGCCGGTCTGAGCGGCCACGTATTCGCTGATGGACTTCGCGTTGGCCTGCATCTCCTCCAACGTGGAGCCGGTGATGAGGTTCGCGGGCAGTCCGGTTTCGGAGGCGACCTGCGAACGCCATGCGTTCGACTGCTTCTCCGCCTTGAGCTCTTCGAGCTCCTTCTGGAGCTTCGCGGTCTTGGCGGCGGCCTTCTCCGCGTCGCTCATCTGCGACTGCTTGAGCTGTTCCAGCTCGTCGGCGGCGGTCTTGTTGGCCTTGGCACGCTTCTCCCATTCGCGTGAATGGGCGATGGCCTCCTCGTATTTGGCCTTGTAGTCGATGTCCTGCGATTCGCCGTTCGGCTCCTGTCCGGACTGTTGGTTTTCGGCCATGATTGTTCTCCTTATGGGTTGACGGGCCCTTTTCGGGCATAAAAAAACCACCCGTGCGGGTGGTCACAAAAAAATGTCGCTCTCGCTTAAATGAGAACGTCTCCGGGGAAATCCGTCCATGGGCGCGGTTTGCCGATATCGAGCCAATGCTGGATGTCGGATTTCAGCTTTTCGTCATCGTCCGGATATGTTTCGCCGAAGTGGAAATAGATATCGTGGAATCTGCGGGCGTACTCGTCGAGCAGCGCATCGACTTCGTCACTCCAGGGCTTTGCCATTCAGCGCCTCCTTGACCATCCCGTTGAACATTTTCGTGGCGTTGGGGAAATACTTCTCCATTATCTCCCATGAATGCTCATCGGTTATCTGCGCCGCCATCATCTCGGCGAACGCTTCGGCCTCCTGGTTCCCGCTGGATTGGAAATACCCTTTTCTGTGCCCGAAACGGGAAAGCAGATAGGCGTAGTCGTCTCCTTGGCTTCCAAGGCCGGCCTGGAACATGTCGTGGATGGAGTGGTCCCCTTTCTTTCCGAGGTCCGCGGCGACGTCCATATAGAGTTGCCCAAGTGCGGCCTCTCGTCTGGCCTTGAGGCTGCCTCCCTGGACTTTCGCCAGACGCTCGTTGAAGGCTTGGCGCGCATCGGTGCTGAGCATGAGGGCGAAGGACTGCCCTTCGCGTGACAGCGCGGAGAAATACATCTGGGCCTTATCGTCGCCAAGTATCCAATCCAGCATGTGGGAGCATTCATGGACAAGGGTGTTGTATGGCGGGTGGCCCGGCTGGTGTTTTCCTACGGCGGCGAGATTCAGATATATGCCGCCATCCGAGGGGCTGAAATGGGCTTCGGTGTCATTGGGCAGTTTCGTGTCGAGTATCCTGTACTCGTTCGTGCCTCTGGAGAAGAGCTCGGCCGTGTCGTGATGCTTGGAATCGTTAAGCAGCTTGTTCAACGCCGAAACATGCCGCGAACCTATGGTCGCGGCAAAATCCGACTCCTTGGCGACACTGATTTTGTACGGCGCAAACGAGTCGTTGTACCGGCCGGGCTGGGATTTCATGGCCGTGATGATTTCCTTGAGCGTGGGCTGTTCGGATTCCATGGAATCACGGGCCTCGAGATACTCCCTGTACAGCCCGTCCGGGTCGTAGCCCTCGATTTTGGGGTTCTTCCTGTCCCAGCTCGGAATGATCTCGCAGTCGCAATCCTTATGATATTGGCCGAGCGCCCCGGCCTTGTCCTCGCTAGCGTAAACAAAGCCACGGGAGGCGAGCATGGCGCAGAACGCGCACGTCTTCGCACCGGACGGTACTCGTGCGTACCGGGGCTTCGACGGGTCGTGTTTGGAGGCGCGCATGATGGTCTCGCGACCACCGGCCTTTACCCAGCTGTCCATGCTGGCGTGCAGCCCGCGTTTCGCGGCGTCGTAATCGGGGCCGCGGCCGTTTTTTTCGTCGTCCCAAAGGTGGCCGGCGAGACGACGCACCGTCTTCCTCATCGGCACATCATCCGGGTCGTAGCGGCTGTCTACCGTGTAGTCGTCGTCTATGATCCACTTGTGGCGCACCTTCTCATACCATTCGGCGGCGGCCACGCTGTCGATGTTGCCGTATTTGCGGGCTATGGCGGGCACGAGCTCCAGCAGGGCGTCGCGCTGGTCGGCGGGATCGTCATACATGTTGATGACGGTCTCGAACACCTTGTCAAGCTCGCTCTGAGCCTGGGCCACCACCGACTGGTTCGCTTGGCTGAGTTTGTCCACTTGGTTGCGGCTGGGCGTTCGGCTGCTGCTGTCTGTCATCGACGCCTCCGTTCACCAATCGGTCGAGCACGCTGCCGGCCTTGTTCGCATTGACGGCATTCATGATCTGTGTCACATCGCTTTGGGGGAATCCGGCGTACCGCCAGCCGACCTCGGATTCGGCGAACGCCGGCTGCACGCCGGCTATCTTCGAGAACGAGTCGGCGCGGGCCGCGTCCGACACCTCGCGGGTCGGTGCCCATACCGGGGTGATGCGCGCGAGCTCGGTGGAATCCAAGTCCAGCGCCATGCCCACCGCGTCCTTCAGGGCGCGGGAGAACAGCCGGTTCTGACGGTCAGCCTCGCGGCTGAGCTTGCGTTCCGCGGCGGCCATGGCCTCGGCGGATGCGGGATTGTCCATCGTGATGCCCAGATCGTTGACGGGCACGTTCGTCTCGGAGGCCACCAGCATGGCGATGGTCTTGAGCATGTCCGAATGCGGTTGCATCGAGGCCTGTTGCACCTGCTGCAGGGTGGGCACGTCGCCGTCCTCGTCCTTGCTGATCGCGTTGATGGCGCTTATCAGGCTCTTCCACGTGTTTTCGCTGAAGGCGTCGCGGTCGGCTCCGAGGAACCAGAGTTTCGGGGCCGCATAGAATTCGGCGTTCGCCTCCATTCGAAGCATGGTGCGCACGCCGATATCGGTCAGGGACATCAACGGGCGCGTGATGCGCGAACGGCCGAACGGTCGGTTCAATTGCGGGTCGTAGCACAGGGAGACCACCGTGGGCCTGCCGTAATTCGTATCCTGGCGTTCCGCGGACCACTTGCCCATACTGTTCGAGCACACGTAGACGCGGTTCGGCAGCCACACGTTGAAACCGGTGATGACGCCATGCTCGTCGGCGTCGGTGATGGTCAGCGCGTATCCGATCCGGTTGTTGACCGAATCCCATATGGCCGCCGACCAATCCGCCGAACGGGGAATGATGGTCACCCCGCCAATGGTGCGGCTGATGGTGAGGAACGCGCATGAATGCGTGTAGGCGCTCACCACCGCCTGCGAGACGACGGTGTCCAGGGCGTTCGACTCGAACACGCCGGACACGTCGGCAGCCAAGCCCTCATCAGAGCCTCCGTCGACGCTGAAGCCCTCGAACGCGCTCAGGTCGGCGAGCATGCGCACGGCCTTGGCCGGCCAGCCAATCATCACGGACACGTTCGACCTGATCTTGTCGGGAATGCTGATGCCGAAATCCTTGACCCGTTCGTGCGCCGAATAGTAAAGCGAGCGGAGAATATTGCCGTTCTGCTTCTGCAACCACACCCGCAGCAGACGCTCGATGATGTCCCAATCAGCCTCATCGATGCCTTTTATAGCTCGAATGGAGGGAAGGGATTCGCTGGCGAGGAACGGTTTGCCGCCTGCGGCGGTCACGATTTCACTGCTGACCATCAGACCATCACCCTCTGCTTCCTGCCCGGTTTGCGTTTGCTGACGAATGCCCCGTGCAATGCGACCGTGCATGCCTGCAACGGCGAAATGTCGATGTCGGAGCCTTTCTTGTTCCACGCCTTCAGCCCGTTGGGGCCGATGTCACGCAACGTGACGCCATGCGCGGCCATGGACAGTTGCGGCTGGTGCTCCGCGTCCAAATGCTGCAGGGTTCCGGCGTGGATCATGTCGAGCACCCTTCCGGTCGCCGCCCCCAGATCACGTGACTGGGTGACGATCACTTTGATGTGTCGTTTCTGCAGGTCGGGCAAAAGGCTCATGGCCGGCGACTGCGCGTCGATGACCACCGCGCTGGTCTTCGGCCAGCGTTCCGCAAGCCAGTCCACCGCCCACGCGGTGCCCGACTGTTTCGCGTCACGGTATTCCTGCAGATTGATGAGCGCCGTACCGTCATCGTGGCGTACGGCCATGCCGATGGCCAGGGCGCTGCGGTCGGGCGGCATATCCAAACCGAACGCGAGCCGGCCATCCAAGTCCGGCTGATCGATATTGCCGGCCTCCCACTGCTGCGGGTCTATGGCCGAAATGCTGTTCTCCCCGTCCCAGATGCCCAAGCCCTCGCGGCGGAAGTTGTCATCGTCGCCGAGCAGCTTGCGCATGCGCAGGATGGCGGTCTCGGACGTGCGCTTCGGGAAACTCGGGTTGGCCTTCGCCCACTGTTCGCGGTCGTCGGGGTCGCAGTCGGGGTCGGCGCTGAATTCCACGTAGAGCATGCCGTCCGTGTGTTTGAGCCCGTCACGCCTTTTGTCGGCGAATGTTTCCGACGGGTCGCCGGGCTGCGGTGGTGTGCCCATGAACACGATCAGCGGATTCGGGCTCACGTTCGTGGCCGGGATCATGTCGTTCAAAGCCTTGACGGTGAGGATCTGCGCCTCGTCGAAGATCTCCACGTCCACCGCGTCGAAGCCGCGGCCGAAGCCCTGCTCGCGAGCGCCGAACATGACGCGCGAACCATTGCGGAACGCTATCTCCTGCTGGCCGTTCGCACGCCGGATATGCTCCACATGCCCGGCCATGAGCTTGTTCTTCGCGAAGCCGCACATCGATTGGAACGTCTCGTCCGAGGTTCTGGTGCGGTGCGCGGTCCACAGCACCTTGAGGTTGGGTTGCATGGCGCACAGGAGGAACACGGCGGAGCCGATGGTGAACGTCTTGCCCACCTGACGGCATATCGATATGACAGTGCCGCCCTCGCCGCACGCATACAAACCGTCCTCCCGTTTGCCGAGCATCAGATACAGCAGTCCCTGCTGCCACAGGTCGTAGGAGATGCCCATGCGCGTGGCCGCACGCCGCAGCTTCGGGAAATCGCTGGAGACGATGCCCGATGGTTGGGAGAGCACTCGGGCGAGCTCAGACAATCGACGCTCCGACATCATCCACCTCGCTTGATTCCACGGACTCGTCGCCGAACAGATCGGTGCCGCCGGACAGTGCCTCGAGCTCACGGCATACCGTGATGTACTGGCGGCTCAATGCCGGCAGGTCGGATGTGCGGGTGTCGGGATCGTCCAACGCCTTCTTCAGCACGTCGCGCGTGTGGCGCAGCACGTCCTCCATCGGCTCGTCCATCATCCGCTCGAGCTCACGGTTCGTCGGCAGCGGCGCGGGCTTCGCTTTCACCTTCGGTTTTGGTTCAATAGGCCTGTTGCCGGCCTTCCTCTGCCGGTACGCCTTCTGCTTGCATTTCGAGGAACAGTATTCGGCACCCTCTCGCGCGTCCTTGGGCAGCGGGGAGCCGCACACCGTGCAAATCCTCGCCATGACGCCTCCTAAAAATCGTTGCCGATGCCGTAACGCGTTACCGTTACCGAAACCGTGGGGAGATATCGGCTCTATGCGCCGGGGGGAGCCACTGCCGGTGGGGTGGGGTGTACCGCCCTGGGGTCACACGTCGAGCCGGGTGAATGGGATTGAAGTTGGTCGCGCTTGCATGCCTTTACCTTTGCCGTTGAGAATATTGGCGACTTCCCTGCGCGCCCATTCCAATGTGTGCGTGCCTTTGATTTGGTTGCACCATCGGTGTGCGGCTCCGCTGTTGTTGTAGGTGAGCGTGCCGCCTCGTGCGATTGGGATTGTTTCGTCGAGCACGTAGCTCCACGGGTCAGGTGACTTCAGTGTGTAGTCGATTGGTCTGCCGCAAATGTAGCAGCATGTGTTGGCGGCTTTGACCCGCGCCCTGTTCTGCCTGCGCCTGTGCCCGTTGCGTTGTCGTGGATTGTATCCGTTGCGGCTCATGGTGTGCCCTCGCAGAGGCGTTGCCATGTGTCGGTAAAGGCTTGGGCGGAGGCCGTGATGACGGGTGTGAGGTCGTCCACGATGATGTGCCCGTCGGGGGTGGTGCGCGTCGGTACGGTGAGGTACTCGATTTCGCCGAGCACATGCCCCTGGGCGTCTGTGATTTGGAGGTTGATTGTCGGCTGGCTGGGCATTGCGATCACCTCGAGGCTATGGAATTTGCAATAAGGGACGGTAACTAGGATTTCATATACATCCACTACCTAAGGAGGTGAATATGAAGAAGAAGATTCGTGATCTGGTTTATGCGGATCTCGGACGCGAGGTTTCCTACGACGGGCCGGGCAGAAGTCATGTCGTTGGGGTGCTTGAGCATTTCGAGTTCACGCTGTCACAGCAGGATTCGACGATATGGGTCGGTTCGACTCCGGGTGAAGCCGGGGATTCGTTGACATCCCGTGTCGGGTTGGATGATGATATCGACATTCAGTGACGGTCGCAGGTCAGTTCTTTTTTCAGTTGTATGACCTGCATTTCCAAGACGTGGATGCGTGTTTCGAGCTTTTCGATTCGCGTATCCACGTCTTTTTCGTTTTTATGCATGATGTTCTCCGATGTGTGGGACGTGTTTGGTGGCTTGGGCGAGATTCGAATTCGCGAGAGAGTGTCGGTGTTTACTCCCGGTCACGCTATCCCAGCGCGACCGGTTAGGCCTCTACCGTACGCAAGCCGTGGCATACGCGGTTGGCTTCGATCCAACGACCTGCGGTTTTGGAGACCGCTGCTCTACCTGCTGAGCTACGCGCATAGGTGGGTATGAGTAAAGCCCCTGAGATGTATGTCCCAGAGGCTTTCGCACTTATCCTGATACGGAGTATACCACGGGGTGGCAACAGCCTACTGCCGGCTGGAATATGCCATTGCCATGCTGACTATCTCCCTGATGCTGAATTCGTAGTATCCGCCTTCTATTGGCTTGCTGCTGGGGAGTTTGCCCCGGCGTATCCACATGATGATTACTTTGCGGCTGACCTCGTATCCGTAGTTGTCCTTGAGCCACTGGCTCATGCCCGCAGGGGTCTTGGTCAGGTGGATTGCCTCGGCCTTGTCTCGGCTCTGCTCGCGCAGCTCGACCACGTTGATTGGGTTGCCGCATTTGCATAGCAGCAGTGATTCGCCTTTCGCGGCCATGACCTCGCGTCCGCATTCGGGGCAGACGCCGATTATCCGGCGCGTGCGTGGCCTGCGGTCCACGAGCGGTTCGATGCGCTCGCAGGTGTGGATGAGCCATGTCAGCCAATGTCCCGAACGGCTGGCGCGGCATAGGTCGGGCAGTCGTCGTGGCGAGTCCCTGAGCAGGGTCTGCCATCTCGGACGGCTTTCCACGCCGGTTTCGTTCCACATGTCCTGCAAGCCGTCCTCGATCTGGTCGAGCATGTCCTGCGCGTGGAGGTTGATGGGCGCGGGCGCCGCGCCTCCTTGCGGTTTGCCGCCCGCTCCGGGTTCTCCGAGCTTGTAGGCGTGACGGGACACCTGTTGCAGGAGCATCATGTCGCGGCGGAGCCGGTGGAGCGTTTTCGCGTAGACGCGGCGGCAGTCCCGGCAGAGCGTCCATGGTGCCTCGACCTGTCGGCTGCCGCAGTATTGGCATGGTTCGGTGGTGATGAACATTATGTTGAAACCCTCCACGTTCCGGCTATGATGGTGCTTTGGTGAGCGTGCCCTCCGCCTGTTGGTGGAGGGTTTCGTTTTGTCTTTCGTTGGATTCAGTGTTTTTACGCTGAATTCAGTCATGTATTCGCGTGTGTTTATCGGTATTTTTCAGACCAGTGGTTCGATGAATTCCGGTGTCCACGCGTCCGCGCGTGATTTCGGCGGTTCGGGATGCTCGATCACGTACAGCACCTCGCTCAACGGCAAACCGAGGAGTTTCGCCGTGTACTCGGGTGTCGCGTCCTTGCCTTTATGCCATTTGAGTATCATCTCACGCTGGTTGTTCGTCGCGCTCATGATTCCTCCTTGAGTGTGGTGACATATTCGATGGCCTTGCGTTCACGTTTCGCGTACCTCTCGCACTTGCGTTTGAGACGTTTGAGGCTCATGGCGTACAGGTAGTCTCTGAAGCCGCCGTCCTCGGTGATTCTGGCCTCGTACCGGCTTATGTCTGATGCCCTGAATTGCGCGGTCAGATGGTTGGTAAGCTGTACTCCGTTCATTCCTCCGCCTCGGTTTCCGTGCCGTACCGGTCGTAGAGTTTGTCTGCCGTGTCATTGGTCGTGTAGAGGCATTTCGCGGGCGAGTGTTCGTAGTCGTAGATGGCGGCGGCAATCACGTTGCCGAACTGCTCGCGGGTGAATATCTTCGCCTTATATGTCACGGTTCCTCCTTGAGTGAAACGACTGTGCTCAACCTTGATGAAGCTCCTCATGTCGCTCATTCCTCCGTTGCCTCCATCGGGTAATTGATGTCCACAAGCAACCGTGTGGAATAGCTGGTCAGCTTCACGAGTTTGAACGGCTTCTGCGATGTCGGGACTCTGAACGGAGGCTCGTACTCCCACCATTCGCTGCCGTCGTATTCCTCGCGGCGCAAGAACCCGCCATCAGTGAACGCCACGACCAGATCGGCGGCTATCTCCTGACTGCCGTATCCGTCGTCGTAATCGATGTCGAGCACCTTTTCGGCCTGACTCCACGGAATTCCCAGCTTCTCGTCGCGGGAGCCTACGAATCGAACGTCATCGGCCGAATGCTTGCTTCGTGAGATCGCACTCTTGGTTTCATCTAAAAGATTCATTCTTCCGTTGCCTTTCTTTGCATTGCCTCAATGACCTTCCGCACGATTTCCTGGCCGGGATATGCGCCGGGTGCCTTCGTGAGGAAATCGAACACCTGTTGTGACGGCTGGGATATCACATAGGGCATGATTGCCAGACAAGCCGCCCTGATTTCCTCGTCCGTGTGCTGGCGTGAGGCTCCGGCCATGTACGCCTCCTGCAAATCGTCACTGGTGTAGACCTGTGCCAGTGCGTCATGCGTGGAATCGATCGTGAGAGTGGGATAGAGGCGTTCCGCCTCACTACTGATGATGCTCACAGCCGACCTCTTTCCCGATTGCGTTCCAGACAGTCGTCCATCGCCTGTGCCACTTCTTCGTCGGTGATACCGAACGCGGCGATCAGGTTGCCGACCGTCTGCAACACGTCAGCCAGTTCACCGAGCATGGCCTGGCGGCGCTGGTCGCGCACGTAACCTATCCATCCGACCTTCGCCCTGTCCCGGTCATCGCCAAGCTCGCCGCCCACGTTCACCCCGAAGCAGGCGAGGCAATTCGCATGGTCATCGAACTCCTGGCCAATGCCGCTCGGGTCTGTCGGTGCCGATGGCACCGGCCTGCACCATCTCCGCCGCCTCCTCAAGCGTCTTCAACAAAAGCCACTTGTCGGGCGTGAGACGGCCGAAAGATTCAACCGAGGGCAATTTCACGATACGATTGCTCATGCTTCCACCGCCTTTGCCGGGCGGAATGGGGCGAGTTTAATTGCAGCGTCGCCATGAGTTCCATAGGATATCCCCCCGAGTATCGATCTGGTCGGACTGATGAAGCCGAGCCACGTTATGGATTTGGGGTCGTAAAGCATAGTGCTGTCATCGGATACAATCCATGTTTTCCCGTTTTTGTCTAACCAAAGTCCGCCATGGTTGGGAAGTTGAGGCTTCGGGCGGAGAGCATACGAGAAAGCGCTACGTAGAATAGCGAACTGGCCGACACCTACGACATGCACTTGAATGATATTGTCCTCGCCATGTTCCTTGCGGAGGACGGAGCAGACGGAGTATCGGTTCAAGTCTTTGGCAACGAAAATATCGCCTTCGCGCACGTCTTCGATATTGTCGATACGCTCATACTCTAGGGAATCCAACAGTTCGACGGAGGAGATTTCCCTGTGAGGTCGGAAATTTAACGTGTTGGACGAGATCGGGATGGGACTGTTCATGCCTTCGGTGGATATGGGTATACCGCCGAAACGGCTGAGCTGGCCAGTAATCGTGACACCGTTTTTGAACACGGCCTTGACGTGCAGTCCGGCCATCTCCTCGCAGGTCTTGCCCTCCCAGAAGGGTTTCTCACTCATTGTCATTCTCCTCCTTTTCGTTGTTTTCGATTGCGTCCAGCAGATCGCATTCGGCGAGCATGAGATGCGCCTGGGCGCGGGGCATTGATTTCAATGTCTGCGGGCCGTTGGCGGCCATCCAGCCGAGAGCATCCACTTTCTTCTCGAGCAGATGGGTCTGCGTCGCGAGTTCGCGCAATCGTCCAACAAGCAGTGCGGTCATCGGCTCTCCTTTCCCTATGCCGGCGAGCGCCGGCGTTGTTTCTTTTTTGGTTGTTGGTGTTTTATTGGTTTTCGTTGTGTGTGGGGCAGTAGAGGTGGCCTCGTTGGAGGCCTTTGTTGCCTTCTTGCCAGCCGTGTTGGAGTGCGGTTTGGATGGCGGTGTCTGTGTCGTGGACGTCGAGCCATTCGGTGTCCATGTCGGGGCCGGTGTAGTCGCCGTCTGCTGTGATGTCTCCGGTGTCCTGGTTTTCCCGGAATTCGAGGCTGTTGTTGCATCCGATGGCGTCGCAGTGGATTTCCCAGACGTGTTCTTCGATGGTTTTGGTGATGATTCGTGTGGTGGAGTCTGTGTAGGTTTTGACGCTCATTGGTGTTCCTTTGCTCGTTTCCTCTGCTCGTAGCGGCGTTTCATTTCGCGGAATTCGTTGGGATGCTCCTGTTGCCATCGATGCTGGTAGTCGTTGACCCGTTTGCGGTATGCGGGATCGTGTTTGCGTCTCCATTTGAGGTGGCAGTTGATGCATAGACCGTCCATGCGGATATGCCGGCGAGCGCCGCTGATGTCGCAGATGATGCAATGTTTGTCGTCGGTTTCGTCTGCGGGTTGGAGGTGGTGGGGTTCGAGGTTGAGCCGGCATCGGGCTATGTACTTGTCCAGGTTGTTCATGGTTTTGTTTTTCTTCTTCGGAGGTTTTCCTTGCATTGTTTGCAGAGGATCGCGGTGCCGGCGTGCGGCCTGCATTCCTTGCCGCAGTTGGTGCAGTGCAATGGGTGTTTGGTGGGTGTGGAGGATGATCGTATCGACCCGGTTTCGGCTATCGATGTGAGCGCCCAATCCAATTGGTCGAGGTCACGGGTCTTGCATGCGTGGCATACCGCGCCCGCCTTCATGTTCGACAATCCCGTGCCGGCGAGTGATTCCCACAACGCCCAGACGGCCGTGTACAGGTCCTCGCCGCCCCTGAGCCTCGCGTAGAGCGGGCTGGCCAGTATCATCCGGGCCGCTTCCATGTGCGACCTGGCGTCCGCCTTCATGCGTTGGCGTTGCTTCTCGTTCGTCTGTTCGAACGTCATGCTTCCCTTCCCTTAGCCGGCGAGCGCCGGCTTGTTTCCGTGTCGGTTTGCTTGCGTGTGTTATCTGGGGTTGCCGTCCCGGTCGCAGAGCGTGTATCCGCCCTGGTTGTCGAGGAGCAGCCAGCCTTGGTGCGCGTCCCATACGGGGACGGTTTCGGGGTGGTCGTTGTATCCGCTGACGATCCACCCGTATGCCATCGCCGTTTTGGGATGGTTGTGTACCCATCCGTGGCAGCCTGTGGTGCCGGAGCCGCACAAATGGATGAGGTTGGCTGGCGAATGCAGTCCGGGGAACGGGTGGCTTCTCATGTGCCGGTGGTGGAGGCTGTGGCCGCTCCAGATGTGGTCCAATTCGTTGCCGCATCGCAGGCACCGGTAGTGGTCTCGTCTGGCGGTCAGCCTGTGTGTTTCCCGTGTGGGGTTGGTGCGGCTCATTTGACGAGGTCCAGCCATTCGATGTATTCGCTGATGTCCATGTCCAGGCAGTCCGTCACACGATGCGATTTCGTCTGCGTGTAATGCTCGTACGGGTCTGCTCCCAACGCGGTTTGGGTCAACCGGATGGCGGTCATGTCCAACGCGCGGTAGGAGAGCAGTCGGTGGAAACGCCCCCACTGGTCCTCGGTGAACAGGTAATGCTCCAAGAACGGCAGGTCGAAGCCCATCATGTTCGTGCCCGCCGGATGCAGCACATGCGTTTCCGCCATCGACTGGGTGAAATCGATGACGGCGAGCGCCACACGCGCCGTGGAGCACAGTTCGGGGCTCGCGTCGATGACCTCGTCGATGAGCCCGTTCTCCTCATGCATCCGATGCGCGTAGGCGAAACTCCTGTCCGTGGGCAGAACGCCGGGTTTTATCACCGACTCGTAACGCGCGTACTCGGTTTTCGCGTCCATGCTCGTGCACCTCAAGCCGATTTCCAGCATCAGGTCGTGGCGCGGATCCGTGCCGGTGGTCTCGATGTCCACCCACAAGAGGGCTTCGGTTTTCCTGGTCATGCGATTTCCTCCAAATCGTCCTTCATGAGTCCCAAGGCGGCGAGCGCCTCGGTTTCGGTTTTTCCTTGGTTGAGCAGTTCCGCCGCTTGCAATGCCAGCGGGTCGTTGTCCGGCGCGTCACGGTTCAGCAGGTTGAGCACGTGCGTGCACCCGTAGCTGTGCCGGTGGGGTTTCCGGGGTGGCGGCGTGGGATGGGCGAAGCCGCCTGCGAGCGCCGGTTCGGCTCGATTGGTGTTGCCGAGTCTGAGTTCGCGGCCGCGTCTCAGCCAGTTGCGGAACGCCGCCGCCGGGTCTGCCGGCAGGTGGCCTCCGGCTATCGCATGGTCGCGGAACTTGGCGAGTTCGGCATCCAGGTCGAGTCCGATTTCGTCGGCGAGCTGCCGGTGCGACTGGTCGGGGGTGAGGTTGGCGAGCGCCTGGAGTCGTGTGGTGTCGGGTTTTTCGGTTTTGCTGGCGCGCGTACTCTCTCTTGACGGTTCTATTGACGGTTCCTGTGACGGTTTGGGTGAAGTGGGTTTCACCCCTGAAACGAAGTGGGTTTCACCCGTGGGGTGAAGCGGGTTGCACCCCTCGGGTGAAGTGGGTTTCACCGGTGCAACCTGTTTCAGGGGTGCAATGGGTTTCACCCCTCTCAACCGTTGCTTCCACTGGGGTTTCGCCCTTTTTGGCCTTCGGAAACAGCTTGTAGACGACCGGTCGGCGTCCCTTCGCGTATTTGGCCACGAGTTTCTGGTCCCCCTTGCGGATCAGACGCATCTGTTCGAGCTTCCTCAACAGCAGTTGGATGCTGCGCTCGCTCTTCTCCGTCTCCTCCGCCATGGTCTTCACGCTCGGCCACGCCATGCCCTCGTCGTTCGCGTAATCCGCGAGCACGATAAGCAGCAGTTTCGCCGTGCTGTCCCCGTGCAATCGGGTCTTCTTGGCCTTCGCCACCAGTTCGATGCTCACGGCTCCGCCCTCCTGATCTCCACATCGGTCACATGGCACGAATCGTCCAACAGGGCCAGCATGTCCGAGAGCAGCATCGGCGTAACCCCCGCACCCACCTCGGCGCGTGAATCCACCACGAGACGCTCCACGCTCACCGGCGCGTCATCGCCGTTGCGCACCCTGATAACCACTTTCGTGTTCACTGCTCCAGCCCCTTCCTCTCCGCGTCCGACACCGCGTAGCCGGCCGATTCCAGCACCTCGTAGTAGGCGTTCAAACCCTTGAGGTCGCACTGGTAGGCCTCACGGTCCCACGTGTCCGTGTCTATCGCGCCCTCGCGGCGGGCCAGCAGCAGGAGCAGAAGCTCCACGCCCCGACGGGAGGGAACCGACTGGCGGCGGCGCAGTTCCGCCGCGTTTTCGGCGATGTTGAGCGTGTACACGCCATGCTCCGGGTCCTCGTCCACTACCGGCAACGGTCTGGCGAACAGGGAGTACGCCTTGACCATGCGCATCCACCCGTTCGGGTCCAGGCTCGTGCCTCTCATCGAATCGCCGGCACCCATCAGCTCCAACAGGGTCAGGCGTTCCGTCATGTCGCGCAGCACGTCCGCCTTCAACACGGGAACGGTTGTTCGGATCCATTCGCAGCGCAGTTCGGCCGACGCCTGGGCGAGCTCCCGCACCCCGTGGCGGCGCTCCCGTTCCATCCGGCGTTTCGCCTCGGCCTTCCCGTCTTCCCTCTCCTCGGCTGTCTTCTTCGCCGGCGTGTAGGCCACGACGCTTCCCGAGTCGTCGAAGAAGCGGATGACCACTCCGGGATGCGCGCCCTCGGCCTGCCAGTCCCTCCACTGCTTGGAGAACGGGCCGGGATAATCCTGGGCGAAACGCCGCTGCCTCTCGTAGCCTGTCGGGTTCGCCCACATGTCCTCCGGTTTGAGGTTGTCGGGCAGCATGGGCAGATCGTTGCTTTCGGCCCACAGGCGCGCGGCCTCCACCCATTCGCGCCGGTCGCGTTCGCGGCGCAGCTGATTGCGCTGCCATTCGAAATCATCGGAACCGGCCTTGGCGGCGAGCCTGGCCTGCGCCTTCTCGTCGCCGTCGAATTCCGCGATGTCCTCCAACTCGGAGAGCGACAGTTGCGCGAACGCGGGCGACGCCTCGCGCACCGATCGGGGGATGGACGCTATTCTCAGCCGGCCGCGCACCAGTCTCATGCTGCGCCCGGTGCGTTCGGCCATCTCCTTGACCTTCACACCCAAGTCCAGGAGCCCCTGATAGCCGTCGGCCTCCTCCAACGGGGTCAGGTCCACGCGCTGCGTGTTCTCCACGAGCATCAGCTCGCGTTCCTCGCGCGCCGACAGCTCCTCCACGCGGCACGGCACCATGTCCAGGCCGGCAATCTTCGCGGCCGCGAGCCTGCGATGCCCGATGACCACGCGGTACATGGGCCTGCCGTCCCGGTCGCCGGACGGGGTGACCAGCAGCTCCTGTTTGATGCCCTGCGCCCTGATGCTGTCCGCCAGCTCCCTTACGTCGCCCACGTCCCTGCGCGGATTATGCGGGTTCGGCTCCAGTTGGGAGACGGGAATGTCCACTATGGATATCGACATGAGGATCCTCCTTTAGAATTCCGGGTCGTCCGGCCCATCGGCCGGAGGAGCGGGCTGGCTGGAGGCCCACGGATCCTGCTCCTGCGATTGCGGTTGTTGCGGTTGGCCGAACGGGTCGTTGGCGGCTGGTTGCGGCGCGGCCTGCTGCCAGCCCGACTGTTGCGGATTGCCGTACGTGGAGCCACCCGAATACGACTGCTGACCCTGTTGGTTGTTTTGGAAGCCGTTGGGCTTGGACTGCTTGGCCACTGCCGCGACCGCGTAACGCAGGCTCGGGCCTATCTCGTCCACCTGCAGTTCCACGATCGTGCGGTTCACCCCGTCCTGCGCCTGGTAGGAGCGCTGTAACAGACGGCCCGTCACGATCACGCGCACGCCCTTCTTCAACGATTGGGCGATGTGGGCGGCGAGGTCGCGCCATGCGCTGCAGCACATGAACAGGGTTTGACCGTCCTCGTACTGGTTCGTCTGACGGTTCCATACGTGCGGCGTGGAAGCGACCGTGAAATTCGCGACCGTCGCCCCGGTGCCGATCGTGCGGATTTCCGGGTCCGCCGTCAGGTTGCCCACAATGGTGAGCGTCGTCTCTCCGGCCATCACCTACTCCTTCTGAAATGTTTCTTGTCTGCGTATTCCACGACCGCCGAGACCCTGCGCGACGGCCGGTCGACCGTGATGACACCCGGCTTCGGTACCAGATAGATGCGGGGGTTACGCATGTCCGTGTTCAAATCGGCCAGACGTTTGTAGAATTCTTCTATGAGTTCGCCGGGCGTCATGCGCATCCCCTCGTCCGTTATGGGCGCGGTCAACGTTGCCGTGCTCATAACGGCGTCTCTGGTGTGAGCGTGAGCCCGGCCTCGTGGATGGATAATCCGATGAGGCTCGCCAGCGACTGCCGGGTGGGATATGCGGTCAGGATGTCAAGGTTGGTGAGCAGCCGGTCCGCGACCGCAAGTCGCATGTCGTTCGGCACGTCAGGCGTAGAGGCGCTGCTTGCGCGTCTGCTTGTTGATGCGGTCAAAACGGGCCACCTCCTCGACCTCGAAGCCCAGCACCTGCATGGTGTCGGGGTCGGTGACCGGCGTCGGCCCCCAGCCTCGCGTGAGCTTGTTCTGGATGGTCTTCTTCGCCTTCCCGTAGTGTTCGGCGAGCTGTTCCACCGTCATCAGGTTTGGTAATGGCGCACTCATTGGGGTATCCTTTCCATTGGAGTTTCTTTCCGCCCCAGTAGCCGCTGGGGCTTTCCTTTTTTGCGTAACCTTGCGGTCGTGGACGGCCACGGAATCGAACCGTGGTCCCGGTCTTTGCCGCGCATACATGACCTACGCGATCTTGACTGGGGGCAACCTGCACCGCCCGAAGCGGGACGCCGGAGAATAGACCAAAGCCGACGCCCCGCCGGTCCAAGAAAACCGACACCGTATCTGTCAGTTGTTTTTTTCAGTTATCAACGAGGGTTATTCGGTTTTCCTTCCGCTTGGCCGGCTGGTTTTCTACGCCGTCCGGCAAGACTTATTCGATGCCCGCCTCGCTCAACACCAGTGCGATCAGTCTGAGTGGAACGAACCCGAAGCCCATGAGCGCGGCCAAACCGTTGCCGATGGGATGCGCGCAACCCGCATGGCTTAGAATCCAGCCGACGCAGAAGGCGAGCACGACGGCGCAAACCACTAGCCCGCGCATGAATCTGCGTGACGGGCCACCATCGGCCTTCCGGTAGCCACCCGCGTGGTGGCCATACTCTTTGGCGTTCATGTTTTTCTCTTTCCGTATAAGGTCCCTCCGCCGGTAGGCTTGGAACTGCGACATTCAAAACACGGCCAACGGAGGGAAGAATGATTAATTGGGGAACGTTCATGATGGAGGTGAGCAAGACCCCGTCAGTGCTGATCGGATTGGTGTTCACCGCGATAACGATCTGTCTGACGATCTTCAACCTCTGGTGGTCGATGAGAAACAGAGTTGAAGCGGAGTGGACCGTAAGCGTCACGTCAACAGCGGACGTCATGATCGACCCGATACCGGTCGCGCAGGTACAGGCAGCGGGGAGCAGGATTCTGAAATCGAACACTACGATGGTGGTGATTGTGACGAACAGTGGTGATGGTCCAGCGTTCTCCGTGACGGCTGAGGGAATCAACATGAAGGGCATCGTCGTAAACGAATACGATTTTCCCGGACAGCAGTTCAAGCAGCTGGTGGTGCAGCAGAAGATCAACAGGGTGATGCCGGGAGAGCGTTTCTTCGTCGTCCTGGACATGATGAGCATTGTTTCGTCATGTGATTTCGGAGTGAAGGTGCTGTGGACCCCGCAGCCCACGCGATTGGGACGCGTGGTGTACAAGGAGTATCCAGTAATGCGTGACCCGTTGAAGGGATCAAGGCATATCCATACCACCACGCGGCCTTTGCTGCGCTGGTCTTCCCTGTTCTCGCATATGCCGAGACCATTCCGACGGTTGCTGCAGTTCGCGCATTGGATAAGACACGATGCCATGATGGACGTTCCCTCCTTCCTCAAGAAATTGGACGATATGCTGCCGGCCGATGACTATTCACCGAATGCTGGCGTTGATGAAGGCGCAGACCACGCAGATGATCGCGCAGACCCAAATGATTGAATTCGCATCCATCACTCCGCGTCCTTTCCGATGATTCGTTCCAACTGCGCGGCCTGTCGTTTGGCTTTGAGCCTCATCGCCTTCCGCTGAAGGCACAAGCGGTTCCACTTGTCCTTGGTCTCTATGGGGTTGCCGCCGCGTGCGATTTTGAGGCATTTCGGGCATTGGAGGAATGCCTCGCCGTCGCTTTTCCCGACCTTCGGGACGCAATGGCATGACGGGCATTCCTCCAACGGTTCCGCGATGATCTTCAACGCTTCCTCGACCTGCTGGTCCCACCGTTCGATGGCCTGCCGTTCGTCGGACGGCGAGAGCTGGTTGCCGCCGTAGTACCCGTATCCGCATTCCCCGCAACGGCAGCCCCAGCGTTCGAAGTCGTATCCGTATCCGCCTGACGTCCACGAATCCATCACCGCCTCGGCATGGCCGTTGCATAACGGACAGGGCAACGGTGTCGGCATCGGCCCCTCGGCCTGTCCGGACTGGCATGCCTGACGATTGTGCTTCCACCACACCATCACGCCACCTCCTTCGCATGAATCTGCGCGTCAAACGCCGCGGAGCGAATGATGTCCTGAGTCGTGATGCCGAGATAATCGGCAATCTCGCCGAGGTCTCGGGTGGAGAAGTCCTTTTTGAAAGAGAAGCGGTCGTAGACATACTTCGGATTGCGGCCCAATGCCTCAGCTAGGCTGCTTCCGTCTTTGCCGCAGCGGGCGGCTTCGGCCTTCACTGCCCGAATGATTCGGGTGGAGGTTTCATCGAGTCTCATATTTGGCACAGTCCAAATAGTGCCATATATGGGACTGCGACACGCCCTAATATGGTCACAAAGTGCAAAAAGTCCCAAAAAACGGTACTTTTATTACATGACCGAGAAAATGGCAGCATTCACCGACCAGGTAATTCAGGCGCTTGAAAACGCGCGCCTTGACGCGCATATGACAGTTAATGAGCTTTTGAAAAAATCAGGGCTAAAAAGATCCAGCTATTTCCGCAAAATGCGCGGAGACACAGAACTCACCACCGGCGACATAGACAAGCTCGCCAGGGCACTCGGGCGCGACCCCATGCTCGTATTGGCCGAAGCCGCAGAACAGGCGCAAGTGCAGGAGTCCATTAACAACATCTTGGAGATGGCGGCGAAACGTGGCGACACCGAAGCCGAACAGGAAGCCTACGAGGAGATGCCATGACGATAAACATAGAACAGGAAGCCAGGCGGTACGCCCGAATCGTAGTGACTGCGATGCAATCCGGTTATCAAGGTCTATATGACGCGCGCACTGAAACCATCTACATAGCGGACAATCTCACGCCGACGCAATACCGATGCGTACTTGCCCACGAAGTAAGCCACGCGAAACACCAAGATAAAGGAGGACACTCGGACCGATATACAGAACAACGCGCAGACGTGGAGGCTGCTCGAATGCTCATAAGCCAAGCCGACTACGTTACTGCCGAAATCCTATACGGCAACGACGAATGCGCGATAGCAAGAGAATTAAACGTCATGCCCTGGGTAATCCGGGCATACAAAAACTGGCTGCACGACAGTGCTCTACTAGAAAGGTGAAACATATGGAATTCGAGGAATCGGTCAAGAGCGTTGCGGCGAAAGTCGCAGACCTCAAAGACTCAATCGAGACGGAAGAAGCAACCAAAACTGCGTTCATCATGCCGTTCATCGGCCAAGTGCTCGGCTACGACGTGTTCAACCCCACGGAAGTGGTCCCCGAATTCACCGCCGACGTCGGCGTGAAGAAAGGCGAAAAAGTCGATTATGCCTTGGTGCTGGATGAGCAGGTGCAGATCCTCATTGAATGCAAAAAAGTAGGGGCACAGCTCTCTCTCGAAAACGCGAGCCAGCTATATCGGTATTTTGCCACTACACGCGCACGAATCGGCGTACTCACCAATGGCCAGGTATGGAATTTCTATATGGACATCGATGAGCCGAACCGCATGGATTCCAAGCCGTTCCTCGTGCTTGACCTGTTGGATATCGATGAAACCATATTGCCGGAACTAAAGAAGCTCACGAAACCGGCATTCGACATCGAATCAATCGCCAGCAGCGCGGAAGAACTGAAATACGTCGGCGCATTGAAACGGGCGGTTTCCGATGAATTCAAGGAGCCGTCCGACGACTTCGTGAAGCTGCTTGCGGCCCACGTCTATGACGGCGCATTCCGTCAGACTGTCATGGATAAGTTCAGGCCGCTCGTCGAAAAGGCGTTGAAAAGGTTCCTCTCCGATCAGGTCAACGACCGGCTGAAGACCGCATTGGGCGCAGACGACATCAAAGTCGGACCAGCCGCCGAAGACGAAACGGACGATGCCGCCGATGAACAGAACGACGACACCGAAGACGATGGCATCGTGACCACCGAAGAGGAGATTGCGGCATACCGAATTATAAAGGCCATTGCCTGCAGCGAGGTTGATCCAGCCCGAATCACCATGCGTGACGCAAAGAAGTATTGCGCGATTTTCCTTGATGACAACAATCGCAAGCCGGTCGCGCGCTTGTTCTTCAACACCAAGCAGAAATACATTGGACTCTTCGACGCAGAAAAGAAATGCGAGCGCCGGCCAATCGATGATCTTAATGGTATCTATGCCTTTGCTGAGGAAATTCGAAGCGAGGTCAGGCGGATCGAAAGCTGAAGAGATAGATAAAAAATGCCCTGCCGGCGCTGCAACGCCAGCAGGGCTGACTCTATAATCTGTTTTCTTCCGTTTTGGGCTCATTGAGAACAGATTCCGATTGTCTATATATCGATTTCCGGCGTTTTCGATACATAGAAGAGTAATATTCGTATTCCAAACATCGATACAACGCGAAACGAGGTGATAGGAGAGATGGACTACAAAAGCATCCGGCAGACCATCAACATGTCCCGGTCCACGGAGAAACCCACGGACGCCGCCCAACGCGAATACGAGTCACGGGTCAACGGATGGTCCACGTTCCGTTCCGGAATCACGTTCGACGGACACGAGATGTTCGCCGTATGCTTCAGGGAACTCGGCACGGCCCTCGACACCGTGAGGGAACTCGAAGGAAGCGTCGAATCATTGTGGAACGACCTGCCGAACATCGCCAAACGGGCCTACCTGTTCGACCTCATCGGAGCCGAGGTGCAAAGCACCAACACCATCGAAGGCGTGCACACCACACGCAAGGAGATAGCCGACGCACTGGAATCGGCCGCGGGCGAGGGCCCCCACAAACGGCTGACCGAATTCGCGAAACTGTTCCTCGGACTGTCCGGAGAGGACGGCGAACAGCTCGAACTGCCCCACGAGCTCAAGGACATCAGGAACATCTACGACCAGGTCACCGACGGCGAGATAGCCGACAAGGACAAACCGGACGGCATACTGTTCCGAAAGGGAACGGTCTCCGTGTGGGACGACGGCAACGGGCGCAAACTCCACGACGGCGCATACCCCGAATCGGAGATCCAGGTGCAACTCACCAAATGGATAACCCTGCTCACCGACTCGAACATACCGCCGGTGCTCCGGGCCGTGATGTGCCACTACGCCTTCGAATACGTCCACCCGTTCTACGACGGCAACGGAAGGACGGGGCGATTCCTGCTGGCATTGCAGCTGAGCAAGCATCTGAGCGTGCCCACCGCGATATCGCTCAGCCCCGTCATAGCCGACGCCAAAGGTCAGTACTACAAGGCGTTCGACGACGCCCAGTTCCCGTTGAACTGCTCCGACGTGTCCCTGTTCTGCTACCGGATGGTGAAGTTCATCATCACCGCGCAGAAAAACATCATCTCCGATCTGGGGAACAAATGGGGCTCCCTGAAGGCCGCCTACGACAAGCTCAACGACTACGCCGAACAGAAACGCCTGTCCGGCGACCAGAAGGACATCCTGCTCTACCTGCTTCAGATTGAACTGTTCGACAACAACCCGCAACCGGCATCTCGCAAGGAACTGTGCTCGTTTCTCGAAGCCGGGAACACCAGGCTCATGAGCTCCATCAACGCGCTCCTCGGCCTCGGCCTCCTGCAGGAACACGGCAAACGGCCGATACGGTATTCATTGTCAGAAACGGCCCACAGGCAATTCCTGCAATAGAAAAAAGAATCGCCCTGTTGATCTTGACCATCAACAGGGCGGGTGAAACATCGACCAGCTTGCTTATCAGAAAGGAGGACGCTTCGTCTTTTATCCTACACGGGGCGAAGCATACCCATGGCGAACGTCACCAGATACAAGACCAGTAAGGGTGAAACCAGATACCGTGTGAGGTATCGCAAGCCGGACGGCACGCAGACTGACAAGCGTGGATTCAAGAGAAAAATCGATGCGGAGAATTGGGCGGCGAAAAGGGTCACCACAGCCAAGGCCGAGGGAACGTACATCGACCCGCAGGCCGGCAAGGCGACGGTGGGGGAGCTGGGGCCCGCCTGGCTGGCCAAGAAGAAGCTCAGCACCAAGCCCAGCCATTACCGTACCCTCGAAGGCGCATGGGAGAAGTGGGTGAAACCGGAATGGGGCAACACCCCGGTATCCGCAGTCACCCGCGAGACGACGCAACAATGGGTCACCGGAATCAGCCAGGGCAAGACCGTCAAGGACGAGCGGGGCAACGAGATAGTGCTCGCCAAACCCCGAAGCGCTAGCGTCGTCCTCCGCGCCCACGGCGTGCTCGCCGGAATATTGGACGACGCGAAGAAAGACCGGCGTATTCCGGACAATCCAGCGAGGGGCATCGAACTGCCACGCAAGCGCAGGAAGAAGCACGTGTATCTCACCGCCGAACAGCTTGACCGGCTGGCAGGCAGCGTCACCCCATGGAGACGAGACCTCGTCCTCGTGCTTGGACTATGCGGCATGCGATGGGGTGAACTCATACCCCTGAGGGTGATGGACGTCGATCTTGAAAAGCATCGTATATATATAGGAGTGAGCGCGCCGATGGTGGGCGGCGTCATCATCCCCGATGACACCAAGACCTACAAGGCCCGCGCCATCATGTACCCGGTCGTGCTGGACCCGATCATGCGCAGACTGTGCGCAGACCGGAAACCCGGCGACCTGTTATTTGAACAGCCGGGACGCGAGGGCATGATGATACGCGAGTGGGGTAATGCGAGCCGCGATGACGGTTGGCTGTCGGTCGGCCTGCGGCGTGCCGGCATACCCGGCCACCTCACAATCCATGACCTGAGGCATACGGCCGCGAGTCTCATGGTCAGAGCGGGCGCGAACGTGAAGGCCGTGCAACGGCAGTTGGGGCACAAGAGCGCGGCCATGACGTTGGACGTGTACGCCGACCTTTTCGATGATGATCTGGACGAGCTGTCGGAGCGCATGGGTGAGATGCTGGCGCGCGAGAATGTGGGCAAAATGTGGGCAAATGAGGTTTCGAGAGCCGCATAATCGAGACGGGAGTAGGTCTAAGCGGCTTTTCTCCGTAGGGTTCGAGTCCCACCGGAGGCACCTTGAAATCGGCCTGTGGCCGATGCGTTTTTTGTGGCTGTGCCGCGGTCTCTCCCCCCAGTCGGCTTCGCCGACGGCCCCCTCGTCAGAGGAGGCTCGCAGCTTACTATGTGGGGAGCTTATAAGGCCGAAACAAAAGGCCGTTAGGCTATGTGGCGTTGTGACGTTGTACCTGATGAAACGAGGAATCCACATGGCTTCACGCTGGACCGATGTCGAACGAGTCGAACAAGGCGCCCTGCCCACCATGCTTGCCCAAGCCGTCATTGCGGGCACTGCGCTCACCGTTGGTGCCATCGCCTGCTCGGGATTCTATCTGTCCATGATCGGCAATGTGGCCGCGCTCCTGCCATGGGCGACTATCGTGATACTGATTGCCGTGGCATTCACCTACATCGTCGGCTTCGCCCTGTTGTGGTGTGCCGAAGCCTTGACCCTGCGTGCCAACGACAAACTCAAGCCATGGCTGTACGGCGTCGTCGGATTAATCGGCTACGGCGTGTGGGGCATGTTCGTGATGAGCACGATGATGAACACGTTGAACCAGCCGCTGAACGGCGTGGTGTTGTCGAACAGCGATGTGATGGCCCTGACCGTCAACTACGCGGTGTTCGGCTTCATCGCCTTCCTGTTGGCACAGGCGTACGCGCCCAAAATCGCCACCAAGAAGGGACTGACCATCGGGCTGATGGTGGTGCAGATCGTATTGGCCATCATCGGCATCATCGTACTGGTTATGATGTTCTCCGCACTGTCTCACTGACTGACTTATCGATCACCGGCACGACGCGCGCGGCCATCACCGCACAAGGCGAAAGCGATTCCGGGCGCTAGGCTGGAATACGATATCGTGATGGCGTGACGCCTGGCAACACCGGCATGCCGAACCAGCAGGGGAGAAGGAGCCAAATGTTCAGTGTGCTTGACATGTTCACCATCGGCGTCGGACCTTCATCCTCGCACACTGTAGGCCCGATGGTCGCGGCACATGCCTTCGCCTCCTCGTTGCAGGCCGACCATTTGGTCGATCGCACCGCACGTGTCAAAATCACGCTTTACGGTTCTCTGGCGCTGACCGGTCTCGGCCACGGCACCGATCGCGCCGCAATGGCCGGGCTCGAAGGCAATCTGCCGGCCACCGTGGATACCGACCACATGATGCACATCCGCGAGACCTGCGCGTTGGACGATACTCTGAACCTTGCCGGCCTCAGACGCATCCATTTCGACTACGACCGCGACGTGGTGTTCGAACAATGGAAGCGCATGGCCGCGCACCCCAATGGCATGCGATTCCAGGCTTTCGACGCCGCCGCAAGCTTGGTCGACGAACAGGTCTGGTATTCCATCGGCGGCGGATTCGTGCGCAAAGGCGCTCCCGAAGACCCGATGATCGGCATTCATGAACGCCCTCCGGAAGGCACCTCCTTTGCCGACGCGGACGAATCATCATCCACTGATTTCGGCGTCGAGGCACCCTACCCGTTCTCGTCATGCACCGAACTGGTGTCGTTGTGCCGGGAACATCATCTCAGCATCGCCGAACTTGTATGGGCCAACGAAACCGCTTCACGCTCGGGCGCCCAGGTCCGATCCGATATTGATGCCATCTGGCGTGTTATGCGCGCCTGTGTGGACCACGGATGCACCTCGGCGGAACCCACATTGCCCGGTGGCCTTGACGTACCCCGCCGCGCGCCGAAAATGTATCGGCGTCTCGCCTTGAATTCCGATGTGCTGCGCCGCGACAGCCGGCGCAAGGACGCCGTGCTCGAATCCTCGGACGCCGCATGGGTGGACCTGTTCGCCTTGGCCGTTTCTGAGGAGAATGCCGGAGGCGGGCGCATCGTAACCGCTCCGACCAACGGTTCCGCCGGCATCATTCCCGCCGTGCTTCACTATTATTGGCATTTCGTGGACAACGCCAATGAACAGGGCGTGGTCACGTTTCTGCTGACCGCCGGTGCCATCGGATACCTGTTCAAACGCAACGCCTCAATTTCCGGTGCGGAAGTCGGTTGCCAGGGCGAAGTCGGCTCGGCCTGTTCGATGGCGGCGGCCGGACTTGCCGCAGTCATGGGCGGCACGCCGGAACAGGTGGAGAATGCTGCTGAGATCGGCATCGAACACAACTTGGGCCTGACTTGCGATCCGGTGGGCGGACTGGTGCAGATTCCATGCATCGAACGCAACGCCATGGCCGCCAACACCGCCATCAACGCCGTGCGTATGGCCATGCTCGGCGACGGCTCACACATCGTGACCCTCGATCAGGCCATCGAAACCATGAAGCAGACCGGTGAAGACATGATGGCCAAATACAAGGAGACCTCCAAGGGCGGGCTTGCCGTCAATGTCGTCGAATGCTGATTGACATGTCTGGTATTCACCAGCATGATGATCGGAATTGACGTATACGGCCGGCGTGTCGTATCGCACAGGGATGAAGGACTACCGCCGATTCGCCGATGGTGCTAAGGTAGGGCGCATTGTGTCTTTGAAGGAGGACTAATGGCAGATCAGATGCCTCAGGTGAACGCCGAATACGGCACCACGCCCGTTATCGAGTTCCCGACGCCCGAAGCCCCGAAGGGCCTCAAGGTTGTGGAGCTGACCGAGGGCGACGGCCCTATCGTGCGTCGCGGCGACACCGTCACCGTGAACTATCACGGCGTGGTGTGGGGTAAGGACACCCCATTCGACTCCAGCTTCGACCGTCATCAGCCCGCCAGCTTCGGCATCGGCGTGGGACAGGTCATCAAGGGCTGGGACCAGACCGTGCCGGGCCATAACGTGGGTTCGCGTCTGGTGGTTTCCATTCCGCCGGAATACGGCTACGGTTCCCGCGGCATCCCGCAGGCCGGCATCGGCGGCGAGGACACGCTGGTGTTCGTCATCGACATCATTTCCACCCGCTGACCACAGGTCAGCACATGACGAACGCCGGGGTCATAGCCGGCGTTTTGTCATAAATAACGAAGATTGTTTCAGCATCGACAACGGTTCAGGAGGACGATATGGCTGAGGACAAGGTCTACCTGCTGACGCAGGAAGCATACAACAAGATGAAGGAAGAGCTCGCCCATCGTGAAGGTGAGCTGCGTGAGGAAATCGCGCACAAGATCGCCGTGGCGCGTGCCGAGGGCGACTTGTCCGAGAACGGCGGCTACCAGGCCGCCCGTGAGGCGCAGAGCAAGAACGAGGGCCGCATCACCGAGCTCACCGTCAAGCTGCGCGATTCCAAGATCATCGAGAATGCTCCGGAAGGCACCGTGGGCGAGGGCTCTGTGGTGACCATCGAGCTCAACGGCAACGAGATGACCTACGTGCTCGGCAGCCGTGACATCGTGGCCGGCACCGACTACGACATCATGACCCCGGATTCCCCGATTGGCAAGGCTATCGAGGGTGCCAAGGTGGGCGACGTCGTCTCCTACACCGCACCGAACGGCCGCGAGCTGTCCGTGACGGTCAAGGCCGCCAAGCCGCTGGCCTGACGTCGTCTCAACGCGAGGGAGGGGTTCCGGACGATTCCGGAACCCCTCCCCGTTCGTTGGCCCGGCACCGTCGCCGGGCCTGGAGACGTCAATGCCACAGTGAGATGATCACCATGTAGATGGCCACCATATGGCAGGCATATCCGGCCACCGTTCCGCAGTGGAAAATCTCATGGAAGCCGAAGACGCGAGGCCAAGGGTCGGGCTTGCGCAAGGCGTAGACGATGGCGCCGAGGATGTAGCAGACGCCGCCGGCGCACAGCAGCGCCACCACGGCTGGCCCCGCATACGGCGACTTCCAGAACAGCACCATATAGGCCAGGCCGTAGATGCCGAAGATGATGTACACCACCGTATACAACCAGCGTGGCGCGTTGATCCAGATCACGTGAATCACGATGGCGATGGCCGTGCACGCCCACATCGATATGATGATCACATTGCGCCAGAACGGTTCCAGTGCAAACGAGACCGGGGTATACGTGCCGGCAATGAGCAGGAAGATGTTGACATGATCGATACGCCGCAGCACATCGGTGACGCGCGGGCTCCAATCGCCCAGATGGTAGCAGGCCGAATTGGTGAACAGAATCAGAGACGCTGTCATGAACACGGCACACGCCCACTTCAGACTCGCGCCATGTGCCAGGCATATAAGCACGATGCCTGCCGCCAATGACAGGGGAGCGGCAATCGCGTGAATCCAGCCGCGCATCAACGGCTTTGGCCGTCCGTGCACGTCGAGACGAATCCTGCGTTCCACTTCCGCAGGGGCAATGCCCTCGATTTTCAGCGCACGGTTCTCCGCTTTGGCGAGCGTGCGTCGGGCGCGCTCCTCGGCTGCGGCCCGTATGGACGCGGCCTTGAACCGGGCTTTGGCCCGTATCGTATCCGCCTTGGCCCGCGTCGCCTGTTCGAGCGCCTGCTCGGCCGCCTGGCGCTTGGATTCGATGGCGGCGTCCGGCGTGGCCGTCGAATCGTCGCGAGTGTCATGGCGCATCGTTGCCGTTGCGTCGTCATCCGCTGATGCCATGATGGTTCCCCCGTTTCACGAGTTGGCGATACGTTGCTTACGCTGCCGTAACCTACGTCAGCGTAACATCTATGCTGGTCAACGATGCGGACGCCGATGTGGACACCGCGCTTCTTCCTCGCCGTCGGGCGATGCGACGTCGCATCTGCGTATGATAGGGATATGGCTGATTTTTCACATATCCTTGCAACGCGCCCCGACTTCGACGACGAGGACCGCGAGTGGCTGCATCATCTTGTCGCCGATTGGCAGGTGATCGCCGATTTGAGCTTCGCCGATCTACTGCTGCTGGTACAGAATGGCGATGGTAAATACGTGGTGGCCGAGCAATGCCGTCCATCCACCGTGATGACGCTGCGGGCGGAAGACGTGGTGGGAAACGTCATGCCGGACGACATGGTCGGCGAATTGGACGCCGCCATGCTCTCCAGCGTGGTGTTCCGCTCCACGGTATTGAGAACCGTGGGCAAGTCGACCGTCTGCAACGTGTACGCGCCGGTTCGGCACAATGGCAAGACCTTGGGCTTGGTCGTGCGTGAGACCAATATGGCCACACGAGAATCCAACGGCCGATATGAGTCGGAAAGCATCAATGCCGGCAAGCAGCTGTACGAGATGATTCCGCGAGGCCAATTCCCCTACAAGGATTCGGTGATGAGCCAACGCCATATCGCTCGCGTGGCGGACGGCTTCATCATCCTGACCATGGACGGCGTGGTTCGATACGCAGCCCCGAACGCCATCAGCTGCTTTAGGCGTCTCGGTCTGCTGACCACCATGCCTGGCCATTACCTCAGCGAACTTGGCACACAGCTGCTGAAGGAGAACGACCCCGTTCCGGAAACCCTGCCGTTGGTGCTGACCGGCAAGGCCGCGGTGGACTCCGAACTTGACGCCAACCGTTCCGCCGTTTCGATGCGCTCGCTGCCCTTGTATGACAACAACGGCCGTATCGGAGCGATTCTGCTATGCCGTGACGTCACCGAGCTACGCCGCCGAGAGCAGGAGCTGCAGACCAAGGACGCCACGATTTCCGAGATTCACCATCGTGTCAAGAACAACCTGCAGGCCGTCTCTGCGCTACTGAGGCTTCAGGCTCGTAAGACCAAGTCGGATGAGGTCAAGAAGGAATTGCAGGAGGCGCAACGCCGCGTGCAGACCATCGCCATGGTGCATGAGGGATTGAGCCAGACCGCCGACGAAGTCGTCGACTTCGACAAGGTAATCGCCAACCTGCTGCGCATGGCCGTGGACTTGGCCACGATGAAAGACCAGCATATCGATATCAACTACATGGGCAAGTTCGGCATGATGCCCGCTCAGGATGCCACGCCGCTGTCCCTCGTGCTGACCGAGCTCATCACCAATTCGGTGGAGCATGGGTTCGAAGGCCGCAAGGATGGCCATATCACGATTTCCGTGGGCCGCTCCGGCCCGAACCTCAATGTGGTGGTCGAGGACGACGGTTCCGGTCTCGGCTCCGAAGAGCAGGGTGGATTGGCTCGTTCTTCCGGTTCCGGTTTGGGCACGCAGATCATCAACACCTTCGTGACCAATGATTTCGGTGGTTCCGTGCATTGAGAGCCGCGCCGCGAAGGCGGCACCCGTGTGGTGCTCGATATGAAGCTCAGGGCTGCTCAGGACGAGTGACGAGAAGCCCGAAATGAGGAAACCCTCCCGAGTGGGAGGGTTTCCTAGTATAACGAAGAAATAATCAAAACATCAGATTTGCATCTGCATGGCCTGAGAACGGCGGGCGCGCATGGCGCGGCGCTTCAGCGCACGACGCTCGTCTTCGCTCAAGCCGCCCCACACGCCGTAATCCTGATTGGTGTCCAGTGCGCACTTCAGGCATGCGTCAATCACCTTGCAGGTGCGGCACACGGCCTTGGCCTCCTCAATCTGCTGATAAGCTGCACCGGTGTTGCCCACCGGGAAGAAGAGTTCCGGATCCTTGTCGCGACATGCGGCCTTGGCTCGCCAATCAAAAGCGCTGCTCATTGCTTGCCTCCCTTAAAAGCCCCGTGACTGGTGTTGTTCCTTAAGTCCAGTACCAAGGTAACCACGAACCGTGGTGATTTTCAAGAGGTTTCGCCGAGAAAAAACCGAAGTTCTCACGAAGCGCACTGCACCAGACATGCCGATGTGCCCTCGATGAGCACGGCCCGGCCCGCGTTGTCGGCATCGATAAGATTCATCGTATCCAATAGGCGAGCGGGGATTCCAGCCATAAGATCGGATGTTCTCTCCCCGCACGGGAACACGATTCTGGTATTGCAATGCTCCGGTATGCGTATCGGTCGAATCGTGCTGACGGCGAATACCACGCTGACGGACTCATCAGCCAACGCATGCGTGAAAGACAGCGCCTGTTCGTCGGTGCGGAATGGATCGAACAATTCATCGGCATCGTCGACAAACCACACGATATGCGGAGGCGGTGGTGCATCCGAGCTGGCATACGGCATGCGACGGCCGCTATGAAGCCATTGCGAGCTCCATACCCGGCGATGCGGGGAACTGACACGTACCGCCAACCCATCGGCCATGCTGGCGTGTCGAGCCAATGTTTCCAGCAACGTGGTTTTGCCACGCCCCTGCGGGCCGATGACGCCGATATTGCCGCCGATGAGGGATACTGTCGCCTCTCGCAGATTGATGCCATCATCGGCAAGTCCAAATCGAATGCGTTGCGGTGCGTGATCGGCCACAGTCCGGTCTTTTACGTGCCGGGGGAGTGGCGCGGTAAACAGGGGCGGTTGCGGCGGGCTTGCGACGAACCGCGATGCGAACGCGATCTGGCGGCACACCGCATCGATATCGCGTGCCGTTGCACAGCGGAATGCCGTCACCTGTTCGGAATCGTTGCAGAACGCCGCACCGGGCATTGCCGGACTGAGGTCGGCGGCACGACCATCGCCAAGCAGCTCGCATGATTGCAGACGGTCCCGAACCCGTAAGCAAATGCTGACGGACATATTCGCCTTCATATCGGCGCTGACCTGGCCCATGGGATTCTGCGTACAGGCGATCAGGTACATGCCCAGCGACCTGCCGAGCGAGGCAATACGCACCAGACGATTCACATAATCCGGGAGCTGGTCCTTCAGAGCATGGAATTCGTCAATGACCACGATCAGGCGCGGTGGCGGATTGACCATATCGCGGATATCGGAAGCACGGATAGCGGCGGACAGCTGCTCACGGCGTGTCAGTTCGGCTTCCAACGCACGCAACGCGCGTACGGCATGCGCCAGATCCAGATCGCATACGCTGCCCACGGTATGAGGCAGCCGTTCGAGTTTACGGAACGCGGAACCGCCTTTGAAGTCCAAAAACACGAAATTCAGATGTTCGGGCCCGTTCATCGAGGCGAGCGCCAGACACCAGCTTTGCAGCAACACGGATTTGCCGGAACCGGTGGTGCCGGCCACCAAGGCATGTGGTCCCTGACGGTTCAGGTCGAGCATCAGCGGCTCGCTTCCGGTCATGCCAATCGGCACCGCAAGGTCAAGGGGCTCAAGCCAGTGGCCCACAATGGTGCGCCATGGCAGGTGTGTGAAGTGCAGCAGCGATTCTATCGACTGCGACGGCGCATGACGGAGGTCTGCGGCGCGGTCATCGGCGTCGTCCGCGATACCGACATCGATCGTTGCCTGTTGCGGGGCGGGAGCCTTCTCCGGACCCGGAGACGAGGGGAGCGTCAGCAGCAGGGACACGAGACAGGCAAATATGCCTGGCATGATCATGGCGGCGAACAGCCATTGCCCGTGCAACAGCAGTATGACCATCATCAGTGCCTGCGCGATCATCGGGCACGCCGCGGCAAGCATGGCCAGGCGGGCGCGCAATGGCGGCGCGCCCAAACGGTGCTTCGCCCGGGATACGGCGGATGCCGTATGGGCGGAATGTCGCTTCGAATCGTTCTGCTGTGATGTCATGCTTCCAGCGTGGGGGAGCGCGTGCCGAAAGCGCAAGTCGAATCAAGGTATGTGGTTCCAGCTTGCCGAGTTATCCACATGACATCTTGCCAGTGCATGATTGGCTGCGTGGGCAACGGCGGCGATCATGCGCCGACGATGAAGCCGATGGGCTCCGGGAAAGCGTCGGTCAGCCTTCCGCCAGATTGCCCACGGCGCCGGCCTTATGCGTGCCGTCGGCAATCTGGCGGAACAGTTCGGTGTTCCTGGCGTCATCGAGCAGCACCGAGGAGCCAACGCCATCAACGTAATAATCTGGGTCGGACCAGTACACGCTGCCGGAGATGCCATTCGAGCCGGTGGCGCTTTTGAACGCCAACGCCATGGTGAGCAACGTGTAAGGGTTGGTCTTCTCGTCCACGGTGAGTGCGCTCATCGCGGCATTGGACACTGCCACGACTTTGGACGGATTGGTCAGGGTCCCACTGCTGGAAGCCTTCTTGACGATGGCCGAGATGACCTGCCGCTGACGTTCGTTGCGCCCGAAGTCTCCTCGCGCGTCGGCGTATCGCATACGAGAGAAGGACAATGCGGTGGAACCATCCGCCGTATGGCATCCCGCCTTCCAGTTCAGTCCGGAATAGGAATCCTGAACATCCTCGTCATAGCACAGTTCGATACCGCCCAAGGCGTTCACCACGTTCTGCAGACCGCCGAACTTGATCTGCGCCACATGATCGATTTTCTGGCCGGTGATTTGCTCGACGTTGCTTATCAAAGCCTTCTTGCCCGCAATCTGCGCCACCGCATTGATTTTCATGTACTGGTTATCGACGTTCATGAGCGAATCGCGGGGAATGGAAATCAACGAACTCGGCCCGCTTTTGGGCTTGATCAGCACCAGAATCGTATCGGTCCTGAAGCCAGAGATATCGTCCACGCCGCCGTAATCGGTGGAACCGTCACGCTCATCGGAGCCAAGAATCAGCCAGGTCGAGGCCGGCGTGTTGGGGGTGTCGGTCAGCCAGTCGCTCCGATTCAGTTTGCTGTCCACCCATTGCCAGGCGCCGAAAACGGAAAGAATCAACGCCGCCACCAGCACCGCAATCGCGCATAAGATGATGCGCAAGGCGCGCGGCCGGTGTGCCGTTACCGTTTTCGCCGTTGCCGCCGCCGGCCGGCCAATATGGCTGAACTTCGTGGACACGTTTGCTGCTGGCGATGAGGGCCGGGAAACCGGCATATCCGACGGATTGCGCACGGCGTTGCGGGATGAGCCGGAAGACATCCGCGCTCGCGACGGCGGAATACTGCGCGGCGCGGCGGCATCCGGAGCCGCGCTGCGAGTGGCACGTCCGGTTTTCGGAGAAAAACTGGGCGGAGTCCGCCTGCCGTTGTCCGCGGCATTGGTGCTTGCCTTGGCATTGGCGTTCGGTTGGAGCTCTTCTACGTTATTTCCCATGACAGACAGACGGTCCGATGGAGCCTGCCCTGACTGACGCGAGGCGCGGGCAGGGGCGAAGGAGCGTGGCACCTGCCCGGAAGGCCGGGGGCGTCGATTTCCCGCAGGAATGAAGCTTGGCGGGTTGATATGCGGATCTGCCCCACCTGATTCCTGCGTCATAACCCCTCCTGAAACTGTCGATTGTCTGAATGACACTTTGACACAGCATCCGCCGGGTGTTCCTGCGCTATGGTGTTCCTGCGCAGGAACGGCACAATATCATGTGCAACGGCGTCAGGGCATCGCGTTCACGCCATAGCACACAGTTCCATAAAAATGATGTAATGACACGAGAAAGAATTTGACAAAACCGAAATTGCATGTGTGTAATTTAGTCCGTATGAAAAGCTCAATAGGCAAGGAGAATCGCATGTGGGGTGTGGTCGACGATTCAGCCGAAGAGCCATGGCATGAATTGTGGGGACTATTCCGACCTGATGGCGATGTATCTTGGCAGCACAAGGCGTTGTGCGCGCAAACCGATCCGGAGGCGTTCTTCCCGGAAAAGGGAGGCTCGACCCGTGATGCCAAACGTGTGTGCGCAAAATGCGAAGTGCGTGAGCAATGCCTGAAATGGGCCATCGATCATGATGAGCGGTTCGGTATTTGGGGTGGCATGAGCGAGCGCGAACGTCGCCGATATAAGCGAGAGCACCGAGAGCAGGCGTAGTTCCACACACCCCCTTCAAGTCTGGTGCGTACACTGGGAATTTATGAGTCCGACAGGTAATAGCGATATTCATGAGGCGTTGGCTGACGCCATGTCTTCTCGACCGTATACGCATAGGCAGGATGTGGATACCGGCATTACGGCTGTGATCACCGTTGAGGAGGATATGCGTTTCCTCCGGTCTACATTGCGTTCGGTATTGACACAGAATGTTCTCCCGGGAGTTGTCATCATCGCCGACGCGGCCGGACGCACCAGTTCGAGGATAACCACCTCGTTCGAGGTCATCCCCTCGCCGTCGGGGCCGGTGATGGAGGTGCCGCAGTCCAAGCATGTGACCATTCACATCGTCTCGGCCAAGGGTGCACGCTCCTTCGGTGATGCGGCCAGCCGGGCATTGGACCGTGCCGATCTGGATGATGTTCCCCGCGCATTGTGGCTGCTCCATGATGATTCCCGCCCCTCGGATGCCTCATGCCTTGAACGATTGCTTGAGGCATGGCGCAATACGCCGGGTGCCAGTGTGCTTGGATGCAAGCAGTGCGATTGGGAAGGCTCCCATCTGCATGATGTCGGTATGTATGCGGGTCTCCACGCCGTGCACTCCCTGGTGGTCGATGGAGAACCCGATCAGGAGCAGTATGACGGGCGGCAGGATGTGTTTGCGGTGTCGCTGGCGGGCGCGCTGGTGTCCATGTCGCAATTCACGCGACTGCGGGGCATCAATGCCTGGCTGACCACCTACAGCGAATCGGTTGATTTCTGCCGCCGCGTCTGCCTGAGCGGCGGACGCGTGGTGGTTGTCCCGCAAGCGGAGATATCACATCGTCGTGCACGGTATGAAGGCATTCGTACGCGAGGCGGGGAGCCGCTTAAAGACGATCACACGGTCAATCATGCAATGACGGTGCATCGTTCCCAACAGCGGTATCTGTACACGGATCTGGCCATGTCGTCCTGGTTTATCGTCTGGCTGTGGAGGCTGCTCCGCAGTTTTGGCATGGCCATAGCCATGATGTTCGGCAAGAAGCCGTATGAAGCATGGGTGCAATTGTGCCTGCCATGGCTGGCTTTGGCCGATATCGCGGGAAACATGAAATCACGCAGGCTGGTGGCCAGACAGTCGAAGGTCACCGCGTCGTCCCTGCAGGTCTTGTTCGCCGACAGTCGGCAGATCAAGCAGTTCCACGATCGTCGGGACGCATTCCAATCCCAGCAGGACAGAGTGCTGCTCAGTCCGCTGGAACGTGCCCATCTACGGATACGCACCATATATCGCTGGAGTGCGGCCGTGGTGATGGCGCTGGTGTGCTTTGCGGCCATCGCGGTGATGTATTGGCCGGTGTTCCGTTCGATATTCTCCGGCGGATCGTTGTATTCCGATGTGTTGCTTCCCACCGGTGCCAGCTTCACGCAACTGGTGCAGTCCGCCACCACGCCGTGGGTGTTTGGCAGCGGCACCGGCATTCCTGCGCCGCCCATGCCGTGGCTGCTGGTGCTGATGCTGGCCTCGCTGGTCACGCTCGGCCATGTGCCCGCCGCTTTGGCGATGATACTGTTTGTGGCCGCGCCGCTGAGCGCATTGTCGTTCTGGGCGCTGGCGGGCGTATTCACCCGCTCGGACGTGGTTCGTGTGCTGGGAGGACTGCTGTGGGCATCCACCGGCATTATGTTCGGCTGGTATGCGCAGGCCAATATGCCGATGCTCACCGTAATGGTGTTCCTGCCGGCCGCGTTCGCATTCGTGTTCCGTGCCGTGGGCATGTACCATACCGAAGACCCGCTCAAACCGCGCACATCCGTTCAGGCCGCGGCCATCGCCGCACTGTGCTTCATCCCTGTGGTGGCCGCCGAACCGCAGCTGCTGTTCGCGCTGATCGTAGTGTTCCTGATGTTCCTGCTATTCGTGCGTCGCAAGCGCGCCATGCTGTTGCTTATTCCGGTTCCTGCCGCCTTTGCGGTGGCTCCTACGCTCGTCAATGCGGTGCGTTACGCCGGTTTGGGCATGTGGCGTCAACTGTTCGGCGACATCACGGTGCCAACGTCATCCGCCAACGGGTCGCCGGCGTCGCTGAGTCTGCTTGAGGCCGTACAGCGTGCGCTGGGATGGCGAATGGGGTCGACCGATTATGCCGATTTGGCGGTCACTGTGCTGTTTGGCGTCATCACGCTGCTCGCTCTTGCTTCGCTGGTGCTGCCGTTCGCGTTGCGGACCTCGCGACTGATGTGGGTGGTAATCGTCTGCGGAGGCGCGCTCGCCCTGGTCTCCAGCCGTGTGGCCATAACCGTGGATGCCGATGGTGTCGTGGCCGGTTCCGCGCAGCCGGGCATCGCGATGATGATATTGGGCTTCCTTGCCTGCGTGTGTCTCGTCGCCGGTGGGGCGGTGAAGCGATTCCAACCGTTGCATGCGTCTGGCAGTGATCCCGCACCGAAAAGGGACCGTCTGCATGTGCTCATCGTGTCTGGCCGTGTGGTGCTTGCTCTGATACTGGTGTGCTGCATTGGCATCCAATGCATGTATGGCATCGAACGTCATAAGGATGCGGGACTGGGCGTGTCCGAAAACGGCCTGCCCATGGTCACCACCGATTATCTGGAGGCCAGTGCCGATCATCGTGTGCTTGCCGTGAGCGCGGAGACCCGCAACATCGTCAACTATGCGGTGATGCGCACCTCGCGCGGCGATCTGATCGACAGCTCTCCGGTCCAGCGGGCGCGCCTGCTGTCCGGCAAGCATGATGCGGTTGACGAACAGCTGGCCCAGGCCTGTGCCTCGCTGCTGTCCAATCCCGACGAAGAGGCTATCGCGGCCATCAGCGCGCTTGGATTCGGCGGCATCTACGTGGTTCCCGAGACCGGCGATTCCTCGAACGACATGCCGTATGAACAGTTGAGCGCGAATATCGCCGCATCGAACGGCACCCAGTCCCTGGTATCCACGGATAGCGGCAGCTACTATCGTCTGACGCTGCGCAGCAGCGCCTCACAGAAGGTGGATACCTCATGGCAGCAACGTGCACAGCATAGTGTCTGGAGGCACGCCTGGCTGATATGCCTAGGTGTGATCACGGCGTTGTACTGCTTGGTCGCCATGCCTCGCAGACGACCGTCCTACGGATTGGAGGAGCAGGCATGAGCAACACAACTTCTGGTTTCAAACGTGCGATCGGCATCGTGCTCGGTGTGATCACCATGCTGGTGTTGGTTGCGCTGTTCGTCGTTCTCGTCATGGCCCCTATCCCCAATATCTGGGTGGATAAGGTGGCCGCTTCCGATAATGCCATCGACCAGACCGTTAGTCCGACCCAGTCCGAAACCTACTGCCCGGCACCTGTCGGATTGGCCGATACCGGCACGTACGGCGACAGCGCCTTCCAGGCCACTGTCGGCAATCTGAGCACACAGGCGCGCTATGCGGCGTTCGGCTCCGTCTACAGCGCCACTGTCTCGGCGATCGGGCAAAAGTCCAGTTCAGATGACGTAACTTTGAAAGACGCCGATCCGACCGACGATTCCTCGGTGAAAACCGGTGCTCAGAAGATCAATCAGGGAGCTCGCCTGATCAATACCCGTATGCTGCAGGCCGCAACCGGCACCGGCGCCGTCGGCACCATCGCATCATGGGCCGATGACGGCGATGTGAGAGGCGTATCGGCGGCATCCTGCGTATCGACCTCGCTCAGCCAGTCGTTCCTGCTCTCCGGCGGCACGACCGGTACCACACAGCAGCTCATCGTCTCGAATCCCTCCACCAAGCCGACCACCGTCGACATTGCCGTCTGGGGTTCCGAGACAGCCGGGAAGATGGCATTGTCCACCCAATCCACGCTGTCTGTGCCAGCCGAGGGGGAGTCATCGATGGAACTGTCCGCCGCGGTCGATGGGCAGCATGGTCTGTTCGTGACCGTTTCCAGCAAGGAGACTCCTATCGCGTCCGTGGTACGTACGGTGACCATGGATGGTCTGACACCGAAGGGTTCTGATTTCGCGCTGCCGCTGCCGACCGCATCCAATGCATCGGTGGCGCCGTCCATCACTGCCGGCGATGCGGTCACCGCTTATCTGTTCGCCAAGGCAGACACCAGCACCGGGCTGTCATGGATTACCGACAAAGGCTTGGTTCCCGCCAAAGATGTCACCGTCACTGCCGATAAAGTGACGGCGATCGACTTGGGAGAGGCTCCTGATGGGGCGTTGGGCGTGATGTCCACCGCAGAGGATGCCGTGTCGTTCTCCGTCAAGGCCACACGCTCCGGTGACTCCGGCCAAGCCGATTTCGCATTGGTCAATGCCGGCGAGCCATCCGAATTCTCGGGGTTGGCCCTTCCCGACGGAGTAAAGGCCTCCATCACGCTGGCCAATACGTCCAATGCGCGCAGGACGGTCACCTTGCACGCCTACGATGATGCCGGTGCTTCGGTAACCTCCAAGGAAATCACACTGGATGCGAACGCAGCGCAAACGATTGAGACCGGCAAACTTTCCGGCGATCATGGCACCGCGGTCGTGCTGATGTTGGAGGACTCATCCAAGAAAGTGGGCTGGGGAGCGCGGTTCAGTCACGATTCGTTGCAAGACAAGGACATCGCCGGATTGTCTGTCGTCGACGCTTCAACGCTGATGCCCGCCACGGTTCATGTCTGGGCTCGGAATGATTCCTCCATCGTCAAGTAGAAGGGTATGCTCGCCGAAGCGTCAGTCTGATGATGTTTCGGCGGCGATATAGCTGCGGGCCGTGCCACTATCTTATTACAAGTGACACGGCCCGCAGTGTTGTCACAGGCCCCAGTCAGGGTCGATTTCCTCCGGCCTGCGCCCATACAATTCCGCTATGCGGGCCACCAGCTCATCCCTGACGGCCAATTGCAATTCGAGCTTGGAAGGTGCCTCGGTCTGCAACGGCATACGGTAGAGCACGACTCGTGCGGGAATGCCGTGGCTGGCGGGGAAGCACTGGGACGTCATATTCGGCTCGGTCTGCCAAGGCGTCGGATCCGAAGGCGGCACATCCTCCACCGCGAACTGGATCGGACGTATCAGTTCCGGCCACGCTTGGCCGAGCCTGCGAACCTGGGCCGCCACCATATCGTCGAACATGCCGGTTCGGGTGCGGTAACGGGGCAGACGGGTGCCGAACATCGGGGTTCGTGTGCCGCGACCGTGGCGGTTACGGTAGATTCGTGCGTTCCAAGGTGGCTGAAGCATGGTTCCCACCATAGGGCATGGCGGAGGCAACATGCGTTAGGATTGGTTCATTGGTTGTGAACATTCGTCAACGAGGGAGGCGCGACAGATGGTGGTACGTTCGTGGTCCGAACTTGATTTCGATAATGTCTGCTCCAACGCCAAGGTGTTCGGTTTCGATTTGGACAACACGCTGGCCAGCTCAAAACAGCCGATGAAGCCCGCGATGATCGAACGGTTCTGTGCGTTGCTCGACCATACGGTGGTGGCCCTGATCTCAGGGGGCGGCATGGCGGTGGTCACCTCGCAGGTGCTGGATGTGCTCACCCCGAATGCCAGGCGCGGCAATCTGCATGTCATGCCTACCTCCGGCTCCCGGTATTACCGGTGGGATGGCACGCAATGGGCCTTGGTGTATGCGCATGATCTGTCCGAAGCCACCGTGGCTGCTGTCTCGGAAAGTCTTGAGCGACATGCCCGGGAACTGGGATTGTGGGAACAGCAGGTATGGGGGCCTCGAATCGAGAACAGGGGCAGCCAGATTACCTTCTCCGCTCTTGGACAGTTCGCATCCGTAGCGGCCAAGCAGGCATGGGATCGCGATAACACGAAGAAACAGGCGCTGGTCGAAGCGGTCAAGGCCGATCTGCCGCATATGCGGGTCAGGGCCGGCGGATACACCAGTGTGGATGTCAGCGAATGCGGCATCGATAAGGCCTATGCCGTGCGCAAGCTGACGCAGACACTTGGCATACGGGCCGATGAAATGGTGTTCGTGGGTGATCGCATGACGCCTACGGGTAATGACTATCCCGCGGTTGAGGCCGGTGCGATCGGTGTTCGTGTGGAGAATCCGCAAGATACGGTACAACTGCTGGATGCACTGCTTGCGCGATTCGATACTTCAGCTTGATGGTGACGCGTTATGGACGGGCCGAGCGTATACAAGTGGTGGCATGTGATGTGGGCGCAGGCCTGCAATCTGCTGTTTCCACGCGGCTGCGCTGGGTGTGACGCGCCGGATGAGGTATTGTGTGCGGCATGCTGGGCCCTGTTCGCGCAATGCCGGGAACGGGATGCAGACAGTGGTGGCGGAGCCCGTATATGGTCCGCGTCAATCTATCAGGGAGCGGCGCGTCGTGCCATTCTCGACTGGAAGGACCACGACGATACCGAGCTTGACGGCCCGTTCGGCCGCATCATGGTGTCGCTGCTGAACAAGACGCCAATACCATCATCATGCTTGGGTCATCGCGTATTGGTGGTTCCGGTGCCGTCATCGCGGGCGTCAATGCGCCGAAGAGGACGGGCTCACACGGCACCGTTGGCCAAATCGGTGGCAGGGGCATTGCGTGGGTACGGCGTCGATGCGCGACCATGCAATGCCCTGAGCTCCTCCACCAAGGCACGCTCCGTGCAGCAGGTCTCTTCGGCACAGCGTGCCCGCCGTATCACCGGTCATGTCACGGTGAAGCGTGATCTCATCGGCCATGGCGACGTGGTGCTTCTCATTGATGACATCGTCACCACAGGTGCCACCGTGCGGCAATGCGTTCAGACATTTCAGCAGGCCGGTACTAAAGTGGTGGGCGTGCTGGTATTGGCGGATGCCGTGGTGCGACGGTCCGATGACGATATCAGTGGGTGAATGACATCGGTTACGATGCCCCAGATAGCAGGCGAAGCGCCGTTGCTTGGCATGTAATCGGGGTATCGCGGATTCTCGGCGTGCAATATGGTGGTGCTGGCCCGTGAAACCAGCCGCTTGATGGCGATTTCGTCATCCATGACAGCCGCAACCACATCTCCGGGGACTGGTGTTAACGAACGGTCGACAATCAGCAGATCGCCGTTATGAATACCCGCATTGATCATGGAATCGCCGGCCATCTGCATAACAAACAGCGTGGCCTCGTGCGGCATGGTTCGTGACTCGGATTGCTGTGTCATGCTGTGCCTCCCACCCTGTATTCGAACATTTGTTCGAATACAGTATACGGTAGGACGTCGGACAATATCAGCGTTCGGCGATGTGATATTTAGGCAGGATGATTTCGAAATCGGCCCCTCGCGTGTCATCGACCACTTTGACGGTGCCACCGTGCAATTGTGCCGCCCAGCGCGCGATGGACAGGCCAAGACCGGTGCCGCCCGACTCGGTGCCGGGACCTGTCTTGCCTTTGACAAAGCGCCGGAAGATGTCTGAACGGTCGGAAAGCGCAATCTGTGAGCCGAAATTCACCACATTGGTCACGATGGTGCCTTGGTTTTCGTCCTCGTGGGCATCGACCAGCACGGTGGTGCCGTCGGCCGAATGTTTCAGCGCGTTGGCGATGATGTTGGTGAATAGCTGGCGCAGGCGGTCCTGATCGCCTTCCATCGAGATGTCGGCCGGCACGGTGACATGGATGTCGTGGGCGTGACCGCCATCGGCGATTTCCAACGGCTCGATGGTTTCGTCAAGAAAGTCGGCGAAATTGAACTTCTCGATATTCAAACTCGCCGCACCCGCCTCGATGCGGCTCAGATCCAGCAGAAAGGCGATGAGGTCGGAAAGCCGGTGCGTCTGAGTGAGGATTCCCTCCAGGTTGGCGGGGGTGGGTTCGGTGACGCCGTCGGCCATGTTCTCGACCATCGCCTGCAGGGCGGAGACCGGCGTGCGCAGTTCATGGCTCACGTTGGCGATCATGTCGCGGCGCATTTTATCGGCATGCTCGAGTTCGCCGGCCATCTCGTTGAACGAACGGGCAAGCTGGCCGACCTCGTCGTGACGATTCTGATCGATATCCACGCGGACCGTGTAATCGCCATCCGCCATGGCTTCGGCCACATCGCGCATCTGGCGTAGGGGAGCGGTGGTGCCGCGGGAGAAGAAATAGGTGATGCCCAATGCCAGTACCAAGGTCAGCGGCATGGCGATCCAACCGGACCAGCCGAATTTCAGTAGGAACCAGCACATGGCAAACGCGACGGCCGTGGCGATAACGATCAGTGCGCTGAGTTCCAGCTTCAGAGAGGAGAACAAATCAACCGGCTTGATGCGATGTTTCATCGCATCAAGCCGGGATTGCTGTTGTTTTTTGGATGCCATCACGCGGTCGGCGGCTCGAAAGCGTAGCCCACGCCATGCACGGTGCGGATGGTATCGGCGCCGAGCTTATGGCGCAGCGCCTTGACATGGCTGTCGACGGTGCGGGTGCCGGATGCGTCGACCCAGTCCCAGACCTCTTCGAGCAGCTTTTCGCGGGTGAGCACCGACTTCGGGCGGCGGGCCAGTGTGGCCAGCAGATCGAACTCGGTGGGGGTCAGATGCACCTGCTCGCCGTTCACGGTGACGATGCGCTGTGCCGGGTCGATGACTATCGAACCGAAGTCGAGCAGCTTCTCGTTCTCCGAATTCTTGGCGATGACCTTCGCACGCTCCACGCGGCGCAGCAGCGCCTTGCAGCGGGCGATGAGCTCGCGCATGGAGAACGGTTTGGTCATGTAATCATCGGCGCCCGCTCCCAGACCGATGACCTTGTCGGCCTCGTCATCACGCGCGGTGAGAATCAGCACCGGCACCGGACGTTCGGCGACGATGCGTTTGGTGGCCTCAAGACCATCCATGACCGGCAGCATGATGTCCATGATTACCAGATCGGGGCGTAGCTGGGACGCGGCCTGGACGGCGGAAGCGCCGTCCCCGGCCACGCGAGCGGTCCATCCTTCAGCGGTGATGCGCTGGGCAATGGCCGTGGCGAGCGTGGGCTCGTCCTCGACCACCAGCACCGTGCGCGGTGTCGTATTCTGACGCGCTGTGGTATTGAGCATAAATAAACCGGTTACCTTTCAGCCTGTTGACCAGTTCAGTCTTCCGGCTTCAAGAATACAACTCCCAGAGCCGGAACGGTGATCTTCGCCGAGAACGGACGCGAATGATATTCGCCCTCGACCGCTTCAAAGGTGCCGTTGTGGATGTCGGAGCCGCCGTACTTGGCGTCATCGGTGGTGAACACTTCGGTCCACTTGCCGCCGGTGGGCAGCGCCACCTGGTAATCGGACCAGGCTTCACCGGAGAAGTTGACCACCACGGCCAAGGTCTCGCCCTTGGTGCCGATGCGCAGGAAGCTCAGCGTGTTGTGGTCTGCATCGTCGCTGGTCAGCCACTGGAAGCCGGCCGGATCGAAGTCCTGGCTCCAAAGTGCCGGATGCGCCTTGTAGAAGGCGTTAAGGTCGGCGACCATGGTCTGGACCTGACGGTGCTCCTGCCAGTTCAGGCAATCCCAATCGATGGAGGCGTCGTGATCCCACTCGCCCCACTGGGCCAGCTCGTTGCCCATGAAGGAGAGCTTCTTGCCCGGGTGAGCCCACTGATAGGCGAACATCGAACGCACGCCGGCTAGCTTCTGCCAGCCATCGCCCGGCATCTTGCCGTACAGGGAGCCCTTGCCGTACACGACTTCATCGTGGCTGATGGGCAATACGTAGTGTTCGGAGTAGGCGTACACCATGGAGAAGGTGATTTCGTTGTGGTGCCACTTGCGGTTGATGGGCTCCTCGTGCAGATACTCGAGGGTGTCGTGCATCCAGCCCATGTTCCACTTCATGCCGAAGCCGATGCCTCCGGCGGAGGTGGGGGCGGTGATGCCCGGCCATGCGGTGGACTCTTCGGCGATCATCATGACGCCGGGGTTGTTCTTGTACGCGGTGGCGGTGGCTTCCTTGAGGAAGTCGATGGCCTCCAGGTTTTCGCGTCCGCCGTAGATGTTCGGACGCCACTGGCCGGGTTCGCGGCTGTAGTCGAGGTAGAGCATGGAGCTGACGGCATCCACGCGCAGTGCGTCGACGTGCAGGTCCTCGAGCCAGAACAGGGCGTTGGCCACCAGGAAGTTGCGTACTTCGCGGCGTCCGAAGTTGAACACATAGGTGCCCCACTCGGGGTGTTCGCCGCGCAGCGGGTCCGGGTCCTCGTACAGCGGGGTGCCGTCGAAGCGGCCGAGCGCGAAGGCGTCCTTCGGGAAGTGGGCGGGCACCCAGTCCATGATCACGCCGATGCCGGCCTGATGGAACTGGTCGACAAGGTAACGGAAGTCGTCGGGGGAACCGAGACGGGAGTCCACCGCATAGTAGCCGGTGACCTGATAGCCCCAGGAGCCGGAGAACGGGTGCTGGGCCAGTGGCATGAACTCCACGTGGGTGAAGCCTTCCTGCCTGACGTAGTCCACGAGCTGCTTGGCCAGGTCACGGTAGGTCAGTCCCTGCTTCCAGCTGCCGGCGTGCACCTCATAGATGGAGACCGGGCCATCATGCGGGTTGGTGGTGCGGCGGTGCTGCATCCAGGCGTCATCGTTCCACTCGTAGGTGGATTCGGTGACGATGGAGGCGGTGTTCGGCGGAACCTCGTGCTGACGCTCCATCGGGTCAGCCTTCATCTCCCACGTGTAATTGGCGTTCAGGATCTGGAACTTGTAGGTCTCGCCCGCGCCGATTCCGGGGATGAAGATTTCCCACACGCCGGAGGAGCCGAGCTCGCGCATGGCATGACGACGGCCATCCCAGGCGTTGAAGTTACCGACCACGCGCACGGCGTGAGCGTTCGGGGCCCACACGGAGAACGCGGTGCCTACCACCTGTTCGCCAGGCGTGCCGTCTACGCCGCCCATCGGATCGTCATAGCGCAGCACATGCGCGCCAAGCGCCTCCCAGAGCTTCTCGTGACGGCCCTCGCCGAACAGATAGGTGTCCATGTCGCCGACTGTGGGCATATAACGGTATGGGTCGTCCTCAATGAGCACTGCGCCGCTTTCCCACTCGGTCCTGACGCGGTAGTCGGGAATCGTGGGCTGCTTCTTGGTGCCGGAAGCCGGCACGGTAGTCACGAACACGCCGTTGTATTCGTGGGTCATCGGGTATTCACCATCCTGGGTGAGGATGGTCACGGACTTGGCAAGCGGACGCAGCACACGGATTGTGGCGGTGTCGGCATGCTTGCCGATGCCGAGATGCCCGCCGAGAACTCCGTGAGGGTTGTAGAATTCAGCATTGCTCACCGCATCGAGGTCGCCTTGGGCGACAGGCACGGTGACGGTATCTTCCTTGATCTTCGTTTCTTTAGCCATGACCCAAAGTTTACGTGCGTTGGAGTCGAAAACGCTACATTGGCGCGTCGAAAATGGCGAATTCTTGCCCTTTTCGGTGTGTCTTCGTGGTTGTGAGCGCTCTCATAGGGGCGGTCCAGACCGCATGGCATAATTATTCGAGTTTTTGTGTGTAAGCCGTCAGTTCTCGGAGGGTACATGTCTTACAAAGTCGGCGATATGGTCGTCTATCCGCGTCATGGTGCAGCGAAGGTGGAGGCCATTACCGAGCGGACGGTCAAGGGAGTGACGCGCGAATATCTGCAGTTGTCCGTACTCTCTTCCGATGGTTTGGTCATCAACGTTCCCGTGGACAATGCCAAGAAGGTCGGCGTGCGTGACATCGTCTCCGCATCCGAAGTGGCCAAGGTGTTCGGCATCCTGCGGACCCCGATCATCGAGAAAGAGATGAACTGGTCTCGCCGTTACAAGCTGAACGTCGAAAAGATCGCCACCGGCGATGTCAACAAGATCGCCGAAGTGGTTCGCGATCTCGCCCAGCGCGATGTCGACGAGCACGGCCTGTCCGCGGGCGAGAAGCGTATGCTCACCAAGGCCCGCGCCATTCTGACTTCTGAGATCGCCTTGTCCGAGAAGATCGACGAGGCGGAAGCCCAGCGTCTGCTCGACGTGAACCTGGGCTACGAGCCCGCTCAGCCCGGTGACGACAAGCATCACACCGCCGAGCCCGAAGAGGCCGCGGCCGATACTTTGGCTCGTGTCGAAGCCGAGAAGAAGTCCAAGAAGAAGTGATTTGATTGTTTTGAGGCCTCGGTCGTGTCCTTATGCGATGCGCCGGGGCTTCGTGATTCATAATCGTTTGCTGCCGTTCATCTGGGCAATGCCATCGAAGGGAACTGCATGGGGGCTGCAGGAGTGCTGATAGGGCAAGGTTTTGACGCTCACCGTTTTGCGCCTGCCGGTTCAGGCCGTGAACTGTGGATTGCCGGGCTCTACTGGCCGGTGCCTGATTCATGCAGCGAGGCCGATGCCGCCAGATACGAGGGTATCGAAGGCGATTCCGATGGCGATGTGGCCGCGCACGCCCTGATTGACGCGTTGCTTGCCGCCGCCCGATTGGGAGACATTGGTTCACTGTTCGGTGTCGGTGCGGACGCGCATGGTGCCGGAAGGCATGGCATCGATATGCTGCAAGAAGTTGTGGCGCATCTGGCATCCAACGGGTATACGCCGGCATCGGCCTCAGTGGCGATCATCGGCAACCGTCCGAAAATCGGCACACGCCGTGCTGAAGCCGAAGCCGCCCTGTCTGCGGCGGTTGGTTGCCCGGTATCGGTTACCGCCACCACCACCGACCATATGGGATTCACTGGCCGCGGCGAAGGCATCGCCGCCATCGCCAATGCCTTGGTGGAAAAGATATAACAAAGCCCCCGCTATGAATTTGCCAGCGGGGGCAAGAAAAATGAATGAGATTACTTCCGCACTGTCTCCACGGCCTTGGCGATAGCCCAGAACAGGGTGGAAAGCGTCACGATAATGAAGCTCGGGGGGGCGGGGAACATCGCCGACAGCACGAGTCCGGCCCAAATCGACACCAGGCACAGCACGCTGGCGATCACCATCGCCTTGAATGGGGAGCCGGCCAGAATATTGGCGGTGGCCGCAGGCGTGATCACCAGCGCGAAAATCAGCAAGGTGCCCACTGCCGGCACGGCAATGGTGATTACACCGGCCATAATCGCCATAAACGCCACGTTCATCAGCCCGATCGGCACACCCTTGGCCTGTGCCACCTGCTCATCCAACGAGCTGAACAGCAGCGGGCGGTAGATGATGGCCAACAATGCCAGCAGCAATACGTCGAACACGGCGAAGCCGATGATCTGGCCGGTGGTGATGGTCAGGATCGAGCCGAAGAGGATCGACTGCATCTGCTGGGAGGCGGAACTCGACAATCGCGCGAAGAACAGACCCAAGCCGGTGGCGAAGGCCAGCACGGTGCCGGTTGCGATTTCACGCTCGGAAACGCGCTTGCCCAAAGCACCGATCACCAGTGCGCCGCCCAGTGCGAACACGCCCATGCCCAGTGACACGGGCAGGCCGAGCAACACCGCGCCGGTCGCGCCCGGCAGACCGATATGGGCCAGCGCATGGGCCGCGAAGGTGGAACGACGGGCGATGGTGAAGTATCCCATGACACCGGCGGCCAGGGCAATGCACAGGCCGGCGATGAAGGCGTTGGTCATGAATGGAGCGGACAGTGTGTCCAGCCATTCGGGATCATACGAAAAGTTGATGGTGCTCATGTCCCTGTATTTTCTCCATGCCTGAGCTGCAGCCCGTTGACGGGCTGTGGATCGGCTAGCTTGATGTTATCGATTCTCGGCGCTGTTGGCGGCACTGCCATTGGTGGCGTTGCCGTGCTCGTGATGGTGCAATTGCGCCACTTCGGCTGCCGTGTGCATATCCTGCGGCTGGTCCTGGGGCTCATCCGGCGTCGGGGTCACGAACATGTCACCCTGCGGAGTGGTGACCACCTGCACCTGTGTGCCGTAGAGGTGGGTGAGTAGGTCGGAGTCGAGCACTTTGTGCATATCGGCGTAGTGCGGGTGCCCGTCGAGCAAGTAGACGGCACCGGTCAGAATCGGCAAGAGCATATTGAGATCGTGCGCAACCACCTGGATGGTCATGTTCAGTTCACGGTTCAGCTTGGCCAGCACGTGTACGGTGGCGCGTTGACTGGCCAGATCGAGGTTGGCCAACGGCTCGTCAAGCATCAGCAGTTGTGGATCGCACACCAACGCCTGGGCGATGGCCACACGCTGGCGCAAACCGCCGGACAGTTCGGACAGACGGTACTGCGCCTTGTCGGCGATGCCGGTGAACTCCATCGCCTTGAGCGCTTTGGCTTTCTGGGCCTTGGTGATGGGGTGGATGCCGAATCGGGTGCCGGTCAGACCCAGCAACACGGATTGTTCGGCGGTGAGATTGGAATCGACATTCGCCACATAGCTCTGCGGCACATATCCGATGCGTTTGTTCATCTCGCCTGCGGGCTTGCCCAGTACGGTCAGGCTGCCATGGCAAAGCGGCAAAAGTCCCAGTTCGGCCCTCATCATCGTGGTTTTGCCGGTGCCGTTGGTGCCGACGATGGCCGTGACCGAACCGGTGGGAATGGCAAAGGTGCCATGCTGCCAGATGATATGGTCACCACGCTTGATGGCGGCATCGCTGAACACGATGCAATCGGAAGTTTCACTCATAACGCCCGATTGTGGCAAACGATGCTGACAATCGTTCTCAATATCGTGTACGGATGGTGACAACCAAAGAAAAGGGTTGTGCGGCCATCTCGACAATGGTCGCACAACCCTTCTCGTGCAAGGCGTCTATCGGCATTGCATGGATCCGATGCCGGTGTCCTTTGCTTCTAACTATTTGCCGGAGTCGGTCTGGTCGTTGCCGGAGGCATCGCCGGAATCGCCATTGGAGGCATCGGCCTTTGCCGAATCCTGAGACGAGTCGCTGGATGTGGCCGCCTTGCACTGACGGATGTACTTGGGCTCCGTGCTGGAACCGGTGCTGGCCTTGGAATCGTGCGCATTGGCATCATCCGTGGCGGCGCCGTCGGCGCTGGAATCATCGGAATTCGCGTTGCCGTCCGTGGCGTCTTCGCAGCCATAGCTCGGATCCACCGCGTCGATGATGGTGTTGATGAGCTGGTTGATCCAGGCGTTCAGCGTGTCGGTATCCTTGGGCATCTGTTCGGAGACGTCGACTACCGGCACATCGGCACGACCGGCAGCGCCAGTGATCATATTGGTCGCGTCACTGGCTTCCTGCGTGTTGTTAACCAGCACATCCACGCCCTTGTCTTCGATGAGTTTCTGGAAAGACTGCAGGTCCGCGGGGGCCGGTTCGCCGCCGGAAGCGGTCGATTGCATATACCCCTTGGGCGTCTGATTCTTGAACCCGAGATCGGCCATCAGATAATAGACCACGGGTTCGGTGGCTGCATAGGTGAGGCCGGAGTGGGATCTGGTGAACTCGGACGCCCATGTTTCCAGCGATTTCTCACCCGCCTGCCATGCCTTGAGCCGCTTCTGGAAGGCCTTCTTCTTGCTGGGGAGTGCCTTTACATATGCATCGGTGATGGCCGTGGCCATGCTGGATCGAGCGTCTTTGGAGAACCACAGATGCGGGTTATCGCCTTCCATGGCACCCATGACGGAAGCGGCGGATACGATATTCGTGGTCTTGGCCATCGATTTGGTGGCCCAGGAATCGTAGCCCGCACCGTTGGCCACGATGATTTGTGCCTTGGACAGCTTGGCGACGTCCGAGGTCTTTGGCTCGAAATCGTGGGCATCCACATTGGTGGAGTTCACGATGGACGTGACTTCCACATCATCGCCGCCCAGCTCGGCGGCCAGCGAGCCCCATTGATTGAGGGAGGCGACCACATTGATCGGCCCGGTCGGTGCGGGAACACTGGTCTTGTTGTCCGGCTCGGTTTCAGCGGGGGAGGTGGCTGCGCATGCGGCGGTCGCGAACAACAGGACGGCGCTCAGGCCGGCTGCGGCGAGTCGCGTAAGTCGTGTGATTTGAGTCCCCATGGCACGCCTTCTTCGTGAGAGCGAACGATATATAATCCTGACTTGTTCCAACGATAGCCTATCGTTTCGATAGAATGCACCGAAACTACAGGGGAGGGCGTTGATGTCCACAAAAATCGACGGTAAGCAGATTGCGGCCGAAATCAAGACCAACCTTGCCGAGCGAGTGAACAGGCTCAAGGCGCAGGGCATCCAACCAGGGCTGGGCACGCTGCTGGTGGGCGAAGACCCCGGGTCGATGAAGTACGTGGCCGGCAAGCACGCCGATTGTCAGGAAGTGGGCATTACCTCAGTCAAGAAGGAACTGCCGGCGGACGCCAGCTTCGACGACATCGCCGCTACCGTACGCGAACTCAACGAAGATCCGGCCTGCACCGGGTTCATCGTCCAGTTGCCGTTGCCCAAGGGCATCAACGAGAACGCGATCATCGACATGATCGACCCGGCCAAGGATGCCGACGGCATGCACCCGTACAACCTCGGCGAACTGGTGCTGCATGTGCGCGGCGACATTTCGACACCGCTGCCTTGCACTCCGCGCGGTGTGCTCGAGCTGCTCGACGCCTATGACATTGATCTGAACGGCAAGGAAGTGTGCGTGCTTGGCCGCGGCATCACCATTGGCCGCACGATTGGCCTGATGCTCACGCGCAACGCCGTCAACGCCACCGTCACCCTGTGCCACACCGGTACCCGGGATGTGGCCGACCACATGCGCCGCGCCGACGTGATCGTCGCCGCAATGGGTTCGGCCGGATTCGTGACGCCCGACAAGATCAAGGACGGCGCCGTGCTGGTCGACGTGGGCATCAGCCGCGTCTACGACGAAGAAGCCGGTCGCTACCGCATCAAGGGCGACGTGGACAAGGCCTGCTATGACAAGGCATCCGCCTACACCCCCAACCCCGGAGGCGTGGGCCCTATGACCCGAGCCATGCTCCTGGCCAACGTCGTGGAAATGGCCGAACGACACGCCTAGAGTTTCCTAGGAAATTTGGGCAGAGTTGCTTGTATTGTGAATATCCGTATGCCTGTAAGGGTGTGCGTATAACTGAATATCGAGAAATTATCCATCCACTATTAGAAACCATATATTTACATGGCAGAGAACAACACTGAAGTCACCAAGGTTGCCATCAACGACATCGGCACCGAAGAGGACTTCATCAAGGCAGTCGATTCCACCATCAAGAACTTCGATGATGGTGATCTGGTTGAGGGCACTGTCGTCAAGATCGATCACGACGAAGTCCTCCTGGACATCGGCTACAAGACCGAGGGTGTCATCCCCTCCCGCGAGCTTTCCATCAAGAAGGACGTTGATCCTGACGAAGTCGTCGAGGTCGGCGACACCATCGAGGCCCTTGTCGTCACCAAGGAAGACAAGGAAGGCCGTCTGATTCTGTCCAAGAAGCGTGCCCAGTACGAGCGCGCCTGGGGCGACATCGAGAAGATCAAGGAAGCTGACGGCGTCGTTGAGGGCACCGTCATCGAAGCCGTCAAGGGCGGCCTCATCGTCGACATCGGTCTGCGTGGCTTCCTGCCTGCCTCCCTCGTCGAGATGCGTCGCGTCCGCGACCTCTCCCCGTACATCGGCCAGAAGATCAAGGCCAAGATCCTTGAGCTCGACAAGAACCGCAACAATGTGGTCCTGTCCCGCCGCCAGTACCTCGAGGAGACCCAGTCCGAGGTCCGCGAGACCTTCCTGTCCCAGCTCAAGAAGGGCCAGATTCGTGAGGGCGTGGTGTCCTCCATCGTCAACTTCGGCGCTTTCGTCGATCTGGGCGGTGTTGACGGCCTGATCCACGTTTCCGAGCTGTCTTGGAAGCACATCGACCACCCGTCTGAGGTCGTCAAGGTCGGCGACAAGGTCACCGTCGAGGTGCTCGACGTCGATCTCGACCGTGAGCGTATCTCCCTGTCCCTGAAGGCGACTCAGGAGGATCCGTGGCAGCGCTTCGCTCGCACCCACGTTCCCGGCCAGATCGTCAAGGGCAAGGTCACCAAGATCGTCCAGTTCGGTGTCTTCATCTCCGTCGAGGACGGCATCGAGGGCCTGGTGCACATCTCCGAGCTCGCCAACCGTCACGTCGAGAACCCGGAGACCGTGGTCAAGCCGGGCGAGGCCGTGTTCGTCAAGGTGATCGACGTCGACCTCGATCGTCGCCGCATCTCCCTGTCCCTCAAGCAGGCCAACGACTCCGTCGACCCGGCTTCCGAGGACTTCGATCCGGCCATCTACGGCATGCCGGCCGAGTACGACGAGCAGGGCAACTACAAGTACCCCGAAGGCTTCGACCCGAACACCAACGAGTGGATCGCTGGTTACGAGAAGCAGCGCGAGGAGTGGGAGTCCCAGTACGCCGCCGCCCACGAGCTGTGGGAGGAGCACAAGGAGTTCGTGGCCAAGGAGCTGGAGAACGCTGCCGAATCCGCAGCCGCCGACGGCCAGGGCCCGAAGGAAGAGAAGCCGGTCGAGGAGACCTCCAACTACTCTTCCGCTGCTCCGGCTACCGGTACCCTCGCCGACTCCGATCAGCTCGCCGCCCTGCGCGACCAGCTGCTCGGCAAGTGAGTTCGCCATCGGGCGACTGACGCCTGACGTATAGTCAAAACCCGGTCTCGCTTCGGCGGGCCGGGTTTTGCCGTTGTGTGCATGAACCTCGAAACATGGCCATGATGGGGGAGCATGATTCGAATAGGATTGACCGGTGGTATTGCGGCGGGCAAAAGCACGGTGTCCACAAGACTGCGGGAGCTCGGCGCGGCGCTTATCGACTATGACGAGCTCGCGCGCCGAGTGGTGGAACCGGGCGGCGTCGGTCTTCGTCGTATAGCGGAATGTTTCGGCCCCGACGCGCTGACCGATCAGGGGCGGCTCAACCGGCGATGGATCGCCGAGCACGTGTTCGCCGGGCCCGACTCGGAACGGATGCGGAGGAAACTGGACGATATCGAGCATCCGTTGATCTATGATCTTGCGCTGTCTCGGGAGCGGCAGGCGGTCGCGGACAATCCGGATGCCGTGGTCGTGCATGATGTTCCGCTGTTGGCGGAAGTCCTGGACGCCATGCCCATGCGATTCGACCATATCGTCACCGTCGAAGCGCCCGAACAAGTGCGGGTCGACAGAATGGTGTCGACCCGCGGCATGACGCGAGATGATGCGCTTGCGCGCATTCGCCACCAGTCCAGCCCGGAACAACGCCGTGTCATAGCCGACGCGGTGATCGATTCCACGCAGCCGATGGGTCGAATGCTCGAAGCCGTCGATGCGCTGTACGAACAGTGGCTGGCGGAATCATAATGCGATGATGCGGTCGGCGAGAGCCGCGGTCTCCTCGTTGTGCGTCGTGTAGATCACGATCGCTCCGCTGTCGGCGAAATCACGCAGGTGACGCATGACCATGGCGCGGTTGTCGGCATCGAGGGCCGCTGTTGGCTCGTCCGCCAGTATGACGCGCAGCGATTGACGGATGAGAAGCCTCGCGATTGCGACTCGTTGTTGTTCGCCTCCACTGAGTGTGTAGATAGGTCTATTGCCGTAGCCCGTCAGATTCACGGCCCGCAATGCGCGTCTGATGAGCCGACTTCTATCTGCCGATGGTATTCCGACGCTGCGCAGAGCCAGAATCAGATTTCTGTTCACCGTCCATTGCTCCACCAGGGCGTAATTCTGGAACATGAATCCCATGACGTTGCGGTGCATGAGCCGTCGGCCCTTTCTGGAGGCAATTGTTTGCCCATCATAGGTAATTGTTCCTGAACTTGGCTCTTCCAAAAGACCTAGGACATTCAACAAAGTGGTTTTGCCACATCCGCTTTCTCCGGTCAGGGCAACCATGTCACCGGGACTGAATGTCAGGTTCAGTCCTTCCCATAAGGTGCGGTCGTCGATTCGATATGTCAGATTATGCGTGATCAATAAGGCGCTCATGCTTGATGTTCCTTACGTGGTAAGTGATTGCTGATACAGGTTTGTGGATGGCGATCAGGGATGTTTGATACTGTCGGCGCGCAGCCGCGAATCGTAAAGCGCTGTGGTTGCCAGCGAAACGACGATGAATAGTAAGGAAACCGAGGTCATGGAAACGGCGTTGTAACCTCCTATGAGCAACTGGATCGGAAGAGATGCACTGCATAACGCCGCTGCTAGGAACAGTATCGATTGAAAACGGAGATATGACGGCGCTCCATGCATATATTCCACGAACATAATTTGACGTCGGAGTGTGCATAGTGTCAAAGCCACCATGATTGCGCCGCCCAGCAGACATATTATGGATATGCAAGCTGTGATGGAAAAATAGTTCATTTCCTGAGTTGTTCGTGCCAAACGAGTTTGTATCTCGTCGTGCCGATTGACGACCGAAGCCACCAAAGAGTCCACGCCCTTTTCCCGTAGGATTTCGAGCAGCTGATGGCGGGAGCTGTAATCGAAGGTCATGCCGCCGGTGGACACCATCGATGTAGTGGTATCGCCAGAGAGCAGTGACGGGTCAATGACAACAACAGGAACAGAGGAAAGGCCATCGGTGTTGGAAGGGGTGTCAAATGCCGATAAGACAGCATCTCTTGGTCTGGATTCAATGGAGATGCTCGTGCGATTGATGGCGGGCAGACTCTTTCCCTCTTCTGCCGCCAAACTTTGCTCGAATGAGTATGCGCGAAGCACATTGTTCGTAATGGATTCGCTGTTCCATTGTTCATTCTCGGGCATAATCACACTGATTCGTGCAAGTGTCGTGTTGTTTCGTATAAGATGATGAAGCCTTGCCGTACGGGAATCCATGAGGATGCAGGGCTGTGGGTCTTGCGAGCTATCCACCCACGTGCATCCTAGCCGGAATGAGGCGAATCGCGTATGTTCTGATTGGGAAGTTTGTTCGACGAAGTCGTTCCATGAGGGCATGGAACGAGCTCGGTTTTGATCGCTGCTATACCACAGTTGCAATTGGAATCCGTCGTTGGATGACAATTGATGCTCCAATGTTGTTTTCAGTGTTTGGGATTGCCGCCATTTGAAGTTCGTAACGTTCAAACTGGCAGAGCTGAGAGCGAGAACGATGATTGCCATGATGCAGCCGGAAGCCATGAGAAAACGTAAAGGGCGCTTTCCTTGGATTAATTTGAGTGCGTTCGGCACCAGAACCCTTACTAGAGCAATCGACAATGACAAGGCAACCAATGCCATGCACGTTGTGGCGATGATGATGGAGAGGAATACCTGACCGGCGAATCCTAAGGGAGAAGCGAAAGGCCAGAAGATCGCACCAATGGAAATCCAAGTCATCCATCCGATGCAGACGCAGATGATGAAAAAGAACGCATGCCGCAGGAATTGCCTCATAATAATGCCGGTTGTTCTCATGCCATGCAAGGCTTGTATCGCGCAAACGCGTGAAGCTGTCGACACGGAAAGCGCGCCGGACACAAATACTACAGCAAGTCCGGCGAATATGACTTGGGCGATGGAATTGGAGAAGAATTGTTTGGTGATTTGTGTGATGCCGATGGGGGTTGCTCTGTTAAGTTCGAATCCTTGGCGCCGTATGGATTTGGCTACTGAAGCGGTATCCCGTGGTGATCCATAGAGAAGCCATCTTCCCAATGGGTCGGTGAATCTGTCTCCGCGTTGCACACGTGTGCGCGGCCCGAACCCATAATCCGGGTATGGCGAATTCGCATGCATGCCGTTGCCGTCTAATGCGCCGAAAATAGAAATTACGCGTCTGTTGGTACCGTGACCGTCCGGCTCATAGGAGACTCTCGCGAGTACGACATGATGGGTCGCTGCGAGACCGGTCAATGTCGATAGAGGCTGCCCGTGCGCGTCGGAAATTCCAATATCGTAGCTAGGGCCGGAGGGATAGGTTTCTTCGTTATTTTGCGCATAGAATCCTGCTGCGAGAGTGATGAGAGCCACGGCCAATATACTGGCGATTTTATAAGTCCAGTGCATGATACACCTTATTCCCGGTAACAATGTGTTTGTGCGGCGGACGATAGGAAGTTCGCTCGCCGCACATTCAATAAATGGTGTGGATGCTGCGAAATTATTCAGCATCAAATCCATAGAAAGCTTGATCCACTTTGCCGCATACCGCGTAAGTCCTTGCGGAGGCCCAGATTCCCGCTTCCTTGACGCCGCTGTATGCGTATACATTATCGGCGTTCAAAACCGAGGAATGATGCCGACGGGAATTGTGGAGGAAATTGGAGTAGACATCTCCACATCCGCCCCACAAGGTGGTTCCATATTGCCATGTTCCTCCATGGGGATATGAAACATCAACGGTGCTGATGCCAGCATCCCTATCTGTGGGAACGCTGCAGGAGACTTTTACTGAAGTACCGACTTCATTGGCGTTTGCGGGAATGATAAGTGTTCCGCTTGCGCCGAGAGCAAGCGTTGCCGCCAGTAGGCCTCCGGTGATTTTCTTTGCGATCATGAGTGCTCCTTGTTGTTCTTCATTGCGCGGCTGCTTTGCCGCATATAACACGGTAAGACGCCAATGAGGAGCGAACGAAGTCTGTGTGACGGGAATCGTCACAGTGCTACGATTGCGTTTGACGGAGGCGATTTGGGGAGGGGGTACTTATGAAGAACGGGCGCCCGATTCGGCTTGCCTTGGTGGACAACGATCGTTGCTCTGCGGAGATGATGGCTTTGCTTATTGGCAGGACGATTCCCGAGGCACACATGCTATGGGTTACGGATAATCCCAGTCTTGCCTTGGAACGTTGTCTGTTCGATCCGCGGAAGCCGGACATCCTTATTTGCGATCTCATGATGGACGGGCTGAACGGAGTGCGGCTGACGGAACGTATCCGACAGCGGAACGTGCAGGTTGGCGTCATCGTAGTCACTTCGTATGACCTGGCAACCTATGGTGAGGATATCGCGTGTTGCGGAGCCCAAGCGTTGATTTCGAAAAGAGATTTCGCAGCGACCATACGCGAGGCGGTCAAATCGGTGTTTGACGGGGGAACATACCCTCATGGTTGGGGTTTGCATAGCCTTGAAGAGACATTGCATACGGTGGATGCCGCACAGCCGGAAGCGGATGGTGCCAGGCTCTTCTCCGATCGAGAGCTGGCGGTGTTGCGTCTCTATGCACATCGTGTACCGACCGTTGAAATTGCGCGCCGCTTGGGAATCGGTGTCGAAACTGTGTACAGCTATGTGAAACGAGCCATGCGCAAGGTCGGTGTTACGAGGCGCGGCGAACTCCTTGATTACTGTGAGCGATACCATGTCCTGTGACGGCAGCCGTTTTCTTAGACGCCGCTTCCGCGATTTCGGGAAGTCTTGGCATGGCGAAAAGATCGCGGCGCTAGCCTGCGCCTTGTGCATAGCCGCTGATACGGTCATCGAATCGTGTATCAATCCGGTTTGGGATGCGTGGACCCTGTGGGTGGGTCTGTTGTTCGTCATCCTGTCGTTGCTCTGCGTGGCATTCCCGTTCGGCGGCAATATCGCGTTGGCGATCTCATGGTGCGTGGTGTTCCCCTTGCCGGTGGATCTGTCCATGTCGGTGAGCGTGGTGATAGCCGAGCCATTAATCGTTCTCTCCTATCAACGCATATGGTGCGGCGTGGTGTTGGCGGTGGCTGTGACCGTATCTCGCGTGGCGCAGCTGATATGGCAGTATGGGTTGCCGATGGATTGGGATGCCGGGGCGTTGGTGTCCGTTGTGCCTTGGACCGTCATGCCGGCGTTGGCGTGCGTTGGAATCGGTCTGCTGCTGAATTGGCATCATCGTGAGGGGGAGAGGGAGTCGGAAGCGCGTGGCAGGGCCGAATCGTTGGATCTGGCGGCAAGGCTGCATGATGCGACGACCAATGATCTCTCATATCTCATCATGAGCATCGACAGGATCATGTCGGAACACCCTTCGCAAGGAGAGTCGATGGACTTGCCACTGTTGCGCGAAGTGGCTCAACGGGCGCTCGATCAGACGCATGATGTCATAGCGGTTCTCGCAAAGCACAATGTCGGCACTGCGCGAATCCCGCGATGCCATGCGCGTCGCTCCGGAGAAGCCATCGTTCCGATCGGTGCAGGTCGATTCGAGGCCGAGATCGAACGGCACCGGCGGGAACTCGCAGCGCTTGGTTTCCGAGGCGAGGTGGTTGTGTCCGATCCCTTCGATCTCCTGAGTCGGTTTGACGAGAAGACTATCCAGTTGACGCGGTCGTTGCTGGAAGAGACGTTTGCCAATATCGCCAAGCACGCGGATCGCGAACAAGGGTATGTGCTCGCCATACAAGTGCGGCAAGACGGACTGTACGTATCGGTGGCTGACGTTCCCGCCAAGATGGCGGATGGAGCATTGACGGAATCTCCGAGAACATTGGGCATGGGATTTGGAATGTCTCATCTGCGTCAATCAATTACGCGGAGCGGTGGTTGGCTGCGCGTCCAAGAGGAAGACGGGTATTGGAGTTGCCTAGCGTATATTCCGATATATCATCGGGATACAGCGTGAATCGGAAGGAAACAGCGCATGGGATTCAACATCGAACGTGTGGACAAGCCGTTTGTGGTCAAATCGCCGTACCAACCATCCGGAGACCAGCCGAAGGCCATCGAGGAACTGGCCACGCGCATCGAGAACGGAGAGAACGACGTGGTGCTCATGGGCGCCACCGGCACCGGCAAAACCGCCACCACCGCATGGCTGATCGAACGGCTGCAACGTCCCACGCTCATCATCGAGCCGAACAAGACGCTCGCCGCGCAGCTGTGCGCCGAATTCCGCGAGCTCATGCCCGACAACGCGGTGAGCTATTTCGTTTCCTACTACGACTACTATCAGCCGGAGGCCTACATACCGCAGACCGACACCTATATCGAGAAAGACTCCAACATCAACGACGATGTGGAACGTTTGCGCCATCAGGCCACGGCCAACCTGCTGACCAGACGCGACTGCGTGGTCGTGGCCACCGTCTCCTGCATCTACGGCCTGGGCACTCCTGAGGAATACGCCGGGCGTATGCTGTTTCTCAAGGAAGGCCAGCAGATCAATCGCGACGACCTGCTGCGCCGGTTCGTGGCCATGCAGTACAAGCGCAACGACATCGCCTTCACCCGCGGCACGTTCCGCGTGCGGGGCGATACGGTCGAAATCATCCCCGTATACGAGGAACTGGCCATCCGCATCGAATTCTTCGGCGACGAGATCGACCGCATCTCCACCCTGCATCCGCTGACCGGCGATGTGATCGCCCATGAACCGCAGGTCCATATCTTCCCGGCCTCCCACTATGTGGCCGGGCCGGAGCGTATGGAACGCGCGCTCAAAACCATCCGCGAGGAGCTTGACGGACGGTTGTCCGAACTGCGCAAACAGGGCAAGGAACTTGAGGCGCAGCGTCTCGACATGCGCACCACCTATGACCTGGAGATGCTCACCCAGGTGGGCGTGTGCTCGGGGGTCGAAAACTATTCGCGTCATCTCGACGGCCGCGCGGCCGGCACGCCGCCGCATACGCTGCTCGACTTCTTTCCGGATGATTTCCTGCTGGTCATCGATGAGTCGCATGTTACCGTGCCGCAGATCGGCGCGATGTACGAGGGGGACGCCTCCCGCAAGCGCACGTTGGTCGAACACGGGTTCCGCCTGCCCTCCGCGATGGATAACCGACCGCTCAAATGGCCGGAGTTCCTGCAGCGCGTCGGCCAGACCGTGTATCTGTCCGCCACGCCCGGCGACTACGAGTTGGGCTTGTCCGACGGGGTGGTCGAACAGATCATCCGTCCGACCGGCCTGCTGGACCCGAAGATCGACGTGCGCCCGGTCAAGGGGCAGATCGACGATCTGCTCGCCGAGATCAAGGCCCGTGTGGCCAGGAACGAGCGCGCGCTGGTCACCACCCTGACCAAGAAGATGGCCGAGGATTTGACCGACTATCTGCTGGAACGCGGGATCAAGGTCGAATACCTGCATTCCGATGTGGATACGTTGCGGCGCGTCGAACTGCTGCGCATGTTGCGCGAAGGCAAGATCGATGTGATTGTCGGTATCAACCTGCTGCGTGAGGGCCTCGATTTGCCGGAAGTATCACTGGTGGCGATCCTCGACGCCGACAAGGAGGGCTTCCTGCGGTCCTACCGTTCGCTCATCCAGACCATCGGCCGTGCCGCGCGAAACGTGTCCGGCGTGGTGATCATGTACGCCGACGAGACCACCGAAGCCATGAGACAGGCGATCGACGAGACCGACCGCCGCCGCGCCAAGCAGATCGCCTACAACCAGGAGCATGGCATCGATCCCAAGCCCCTGATCAAGAAGATCAGCGACGTCAACGACATGCTCGCCAAGGAGGATGTGGACACCCAGACCTTGCTTGAAGGTGGCTACCGCAACGCGGGCAAGGCCGGCAACACACACCTGGGCGTGCCGGTACTCGATCCCAACGAGGCGGACAAGCGCCACGAGGAGATCCTGAAGGCCGGCCTGCCCGCGCAGGACCTCGCCGACCTGATTCGCCAGCTGAGCGAACAGATGCACACCGCCGCCGAGCAGCTCCAGTTCGAGCTTGCGGCCCGTCTGCGCGACGAGATCCGTGATCTCAAGAAGGAGCTCCGGCAGATGACCGAGGCGGGGCAATGACCCGTCACATACATGGGTTAGTGTAGGGAATCATGGCAGAAACCCCACTCGCATTTGAAATCATCACCTTCGTGGTGCTCGCGCTGTTCTTCATCGTCGACCTGTTCGTCATCGGGCGCCGACCGCATGTGCCCTCCACCAAGGAATGCGTGCAGCATATCGCCTTCTTCGTGGTCATGGCGCTGATGTTCGGCGGATGCATCTGGTTCTTCGCCGGCTCCAAGCCCGCCATCGAGTTCTATTCCGGCTGGCTCACCGAATACTCGTTGTCCATCGACAACCTATTCGTGTTCGTCATCATCATGTCGAACTTCGCGGTGCCCAAGCAGGTTCAGAAGTATGTGCTGTCCGTCGGTATCACCATCGCTTTGATCTTCCGTGGCATTTTCATTCTGATCGGCGCGGCCCTGATCACCCGCTTCACATGGGTGTTCTTCCTGTTCGGCGCCTTCCTGATCTACACCGCCGTCAAACTGGTGCTCGGCGGCGATGAAGACGAGGAATATCACGAGAACGGCATCATCCGTAATCTGCGCAAGATCATCAAGATCACCGACGACTACGACGGCGAGAAGCTGCGCACCACCAAGAACGGCGTGCGTTACTGGACCCCGATGCTCATCGTGTTCCTGACCATCGGCACCACCGACGTCATGTTCGCTTTCGACTCGATTCCCGCGATCTTCGGCCTGACCAAGGATCCGTTCCTGGTGTTCACCTCCAACGTGTTCGCCCTGCTCGGCCTGCAGCAGCTGTACTTCCTGCTGGGCGCCCTGCTCGACAAGCTCGTCTACCTGCCTGCCGGCCTGTCCGTGGTGCTGGGCTTCATCGGCGTCAAGCTCATCATGGAGGCCCTGCACGGCAATACCTTGCCGTTCATCAACGGCGGCGAAGGCATCCATTGGGTGCCGGAAGTGCCCACATGGCTGTCGCTGGCTGTGATTGTGGTCGCAATTGGCGGCGCATCCGTGGCTTCCGTGATCAAGATGAAGAGCATGGAAAGCGCCGAGAAGGCCTGAAATCGTTAGAGAATACAACCCTTAAACCCAGTCAACACAACAATGTGAGCGCTCACAACACACCGTGAAGAAAACTTGTCATGAGTCGGCTCGCGCTAGTAGACTGAGTTTCGGCAAGTGAGGCGATCGCGCCTCGAACCAAATTGAACAAGAATAGGCAGGCATTCATGCGTAAAGCCAAGATCGTAGACACCATCGGTCCTTCCACCGAGGATTACGACAACCTCCTGAAGCTCGTTGAAGCCGGTATGGACGTTGCTCGTCTGAACCGCTCCCACGGCACTCCCGAGGATCACCTCAAGGTCTACAACAACGTGCGCAAGGCCAGCGAAGCCACTGGTCGCAACGTTGCCGCGCTTGTTGATTTGCAGGGCCCGAAGATCCGTTGCGGTTGGTTCAAGAAGAACGCCGACGGCGAAGACAAGGTTCAGCTGCAGCTCGGCCAGGAATTCGTCATCACCACTGATGACGTCGAGGGCGACGAGCATATCACCTCCACCACCTTCAAGGGCCTGCCGGGCGATTGCCATCCGGGCGACCCGATCCTGATCGATGACGGCAAGGTCCGTCTTGAGGTCACCAAGGTCGAGGGCAACAACGTGTACACCAAGGTCGTCGTGGCCGGCCCCGTGTCCTCCCACAAGGGCATCAACCTGCCGGGCGTCGCCGTCTCCCTGCCGGCCCTGACCGAGAAGGATGAGGCCGATCTGCGTTGGGCCATCCGCACCGGTGCCGACATCATCGCCATGTCCTTCGTGCGTTTCGCCACCGACATCGACCGCGCCCACGAGATCATGGACGAGGAAGGCCGCCGCATCCCGATCGTCGCCAAGATCGAGAAGCCGCAGGCTCTGGAGAACCTCGAAGAGATCGTCAAGACCTTCGACGGTGTCATGGCCGCCCGTGGCGACATGGCCGTTGAGTGCCCGCTGGAAGAGGTCCCGCTGGCCACCAAGCGCATCATCGAGCTGGCCCGCCAGTACGCCAAGCCGGTCATCGTGGCCACCGAAGTCCTCGGCTCCATGGTGAACTCCCCGGTTCCGACCCGTGCAGAGGCTTCCGACTGCGCCAACGCCGTCCTCGACGGCTCCGACGCCACCATGACCTCCAACGAGACCGCCGTCGGCAAGTACCCGGATGTGACCGTGGCCACCATGTCGCGTATCTCCGGCTACGCCACCGACCACGGCTTCGACCGCATCCCCGAGCTCAAGAACCTCGACATGTCCTCCACCGGCGCCGTTTCCTCCGCCGCCGTGGACCTGGCCGACAAGCTCAACGCCAAGGCCATCGTCGCCTACACCCAGACCGGCGCCACCGTCCACCGCGTCTCCCGTGAGCGTCCGGCCGCCCCGATCTATGGTCTGACCAGCAACGAGCACACCTACCACTGGCTGGCTCTGTCCTGGGGCACCGAAGCCTTCCTGCTCAAGGAGGACTACCACGACAAGTCCCGCAAGGATCTGATGATCTACACGGACAAGATCCTCAAGGACGCCGGCAAGGTCGTCGACGGCGACAAGATCGTCATCCTGAGCTCCGCCCAGGGCGATCACCAGCCGGGCCGCACCGACTCCATCTACGTGCACACCGTTGGCGCCTGCGACTGATGTCGTGTAGCCGCTGACCGCTGATGTGCGGTACGTAAAGGCCCTCATCCCGCTGCGGGGTGGGGGCCTTCGCGTATCGGACGGCGGCATCGCCGGGTGCGGGATGCGCGATCCTCGCAACGGTCGATCGCACACGCCGCCTTCGGGACGTGGGCCATGGGCGCAAGCGTGGGCGACACACGGGAGCGCGGCCCGTCCGAACGCCGCAGAACGCCCGTCCGGCGGGGATGCCGTGGCGGTGCGCGTGTCTTGTGTGGCGGGAGTCGAATCGGTATGCTACTCTCTTCAGAGTGCTTTGGCACGCCCTCGTATCCCAATTGGTAGAGGAAGCAGCCTCAAAATCTGCGCAGTGTGGGTTCGAGTCCCACCGAGGGCACTTTAGTTAGGAGTTCGCTGAAATTATTACGAACCCCACTGTTGGGTAATTCAAGAAAGAGGTTGGCATGGCTGCAAGGAAGAAGTCCGAAGAACCGAGTATCAACGTCGATGAGGTGCTGACCGACGAAGAGCTCAAGGCCGTGGCCGATGAAAGCGAACCTGCTGAGCGCAAGGTCAAGCCCGAGGACGGTCCGCGTACCGTTGTCGTGGCCGAAGACGAAGCCGTGAACCGCATGAATCTGGTCGCCATGCTGGAAGACAACGGTTATGAGGTCGTTGGTCAGGCCGCCAACGGCGAGGAAGCCGTGGAACTGACCCGCAAGTACCGCCCCGATGTGGTGTGCATGGATGTCAAGATGCCGCGTATGGACGGCATCGCCGCTGCCGGCATTATCTGCGATGAGAACATCGCCCCCGTCGTCATGCTCACCGCATTCTCCCAGACCGATCTGGTGAAGAAGGCCACCGGCGCCGGCGCCATGGCATACGTCACCAAGCCGTACGAGGAATCCAAGCTGCTGCCGACCCTCGAGGTGGCCATGGGCCGTTTCGCCGAGATCAACGATTTGCTGGACAACGTGGAGCGCAGCGAACGCAAGCTCAAGGAAACCACCGACCAGCTCAAGGAAACCGAAGAGAAGCTCAAGAAGGCTGAAGACACGCTTGAGGAGCGCAAGCTCGTCGACCGCGCCAAGGGTCTGCTGATGGACAAGGCGGACTTCTCTGAGCAGGGTGCCTTCCGTTGGATTCAGAAGACCTCCATGGACCAGCGCATCCCCAAGAAGCGCCTGGCTCAGGCCATCATCGCCAAGTACGGCGATCCGAAGCCTTCTGATTCGGGCGAACGCTGATTATCGGCGTCGCCGTGCTGAGTCGTAAAGTAACACAAACACACTATGGGAGAGGCCAGCGTGACCGTACCCACCAATGAAACGTTGCTGGTGGTGGACGGCCACTCGCTGGCCTTCCGTGCATTTTTCGCCCTGCCGGTCGACAACTTCAGCACCTCCAGCGGCCAAGCCACCAACGCCGTCTGGGGTTTTGCCACCATGCTCGCGCAGGTGATCGATGCGGAGAAGCCCGACCATCTGGGCGTCGCCTTCGATGTGAAGGGCGGCACATTCCGCAATGAGATGCTTCCGCAATACAAAGGCACCCGTGAGGCGGCTCCCGAAGAGCTGCTCACCCAGCTGCCATTGATTCAACGCATGCTCACGGCCCTCGGCGTCACCTACATCGAGAAGTCGGGATTCGAAGGCGACGATGTGATTGCCACCCTCGCCACCATGGGAGATAAGGCCGGCTACCACACACTGGTATTGTCCGGAGACCGAGACGCCTTCCAGCTGGTGGATGACAACGTCACCGTGTTGTACCCGGGCCATCACTTCAAAGACCTGAAGCATATGACGCCGCAGTCCATCGTCGACAAATACAAAGTCACTCCCGCACAATATCCGGATCTGGCGGCACTCCGAGGCGAAACCGCCGACAATATTCCTGGTGTGCCCGGCGTAGGCGACGGCTTTGCGGCCAAGTGGATCAACCAATTTGGTTCCCTCGACGGCATTTGCGAGCACGCCGATGAAATCGGCGGCAAAAAAGGCGAATCGCTGAGGGCCAATATCGACCAGGTCAAGCTCAATCGCAAAGTCAACGCACTGGTACGAGACGTCGATCTAGGCGTCGATATCGAGGATCTGACATTCGGCACCGTGGACGTGGCACAAATCGACGCCCTGTTCAAGGAGCTTGAATTCGGACCGCGTACCAGGAGTCGTGTACTGAAAACCTTCAATACCGGGGCCAAGGTTTCCAACACATCCGGAGCCGGCGAGTCTACGAATAATGAACAGGACAAGCAGGATAGCAACCTCGATCTGAACCTGCCGGAACCCACGAGCATCACTGCTCCGGAGCAGTTCGACGAATGGGTCAAGGCCCATCGCGCCGAGGTCAAAGTTCCCGGTGAAATCGCCGATTTCACGGTTTCCGACTATGGCGATGGATCGCAGCGGCATACCGTCTGCGGCGACGCGGTCGGCCACGCTTGGACCGTGGCCGCATGGGGCGACGAAAGGCCGGGGCGCGCCACGGCACAAGCCGTTGCCGTTGCCACGGCAACATCAGCGGCCATTGTGCCCCTTCCAATCACCGATACCCTGCGAGCACAGTTTGCGCGGTTCCTGAAAAGCGAACACTCCCGCACCATCGTGCATGGATATAAAGAATTGCTGCATCTTCTGGGCGCGGTAGATCTTGACATGGACCTGCCGATGTTTGACACCAAGCTTGCCGGGTATCTGACCCAACCGGATTTCCACGCCGATAGCCTCAAGCAGGCGGCCGAGCACTTCCTCGACATCCACTTCACCGAAACCGAACAGCCTTCGCAAGGCACGTTGGACTTCGATGACGATCAGGTCGAAGAAGATCCGAACGAACATCGTCTGCGCGATTTGGCCATTATCCGCAGCCTCGCCGTCACGCTCGGGCCGATTATCGACGAGCGTGAACAATGCTGGCTGATGCGCGCGATTGAACTTCCTGTTTCCCGCGTGCTGCACGGCATGGAGCACACAGGAGCCAAAGTCGATAGCGTTCGACTCGTTTCCATGCGTGACCAGTTTGCCGCCGAGGCTCGTCAGGCGCAGGAAATGGCTTGGGAGTATGCCGGCACCGAAATCAACCTGCAAAGTCCCAAGCAGCTGCAGAAGGTGCTGTTCGAAGATATGGGTTTGAAGCCCACCAAACGCACCAAGTCCGGCTCATACACCACGAATGCGGCCGCATTGCAGGATCTGTATGTCAAATCAGTGGACAATGAGCGGGCCAACGGTTTCCTCGGGGCGTTGCTGCGCCACCGAGAGATCAACAAGCTCAAGCAGATCGTTCAAACGCTGATCGATGCCACCAATACATCAGATGAGCGCATCCACACCACTTTCGAGCAAACCGTCGCGGCCACCGGCCGATTGAGCTCCGTGGACCCGAACCTGCAGAACATCCCCAATCGGAACGCCGCCGGCCGTGAGATTCGCGGCGTGTTCGTGCCGGGGGAGGGGTACGAGGCCCTGATGAGCTGCGATTACTCACAGGTCGAGCTGCGCATCATGGCTGATCTGTCCGGTGATGAGGCGCTGATCGAAGCGTTCCGCTCCGGAGCCGACTTCCACAAATACGTGGCCTCGATGGTCTACAAGCTGCCGGTCGACCAGATCACCGGCGACCAGCGCAGCCACGTAAAAGCCATGAGCTACGGATTGGCCTATGGTCTGAGCACGTATGGTCTCGCCCAGCAGCTCAAGATCGCGCCACGTGAAGCGGAAGCGTTGAAAAACCGGTATTTCGATACCTTCGGCAAGGTGCACGATTACCTGGAATCGCTGGTGGCCAATGCCCGAGAGAAGGGGTATACGGAAACCATTTTCGGACGGCGTCGCTACTTCCCGGCCCTGCACTCGACCAATCGTGTTGCGCGTGAGGCCGCCGAACGTGCGGCACTCAACGCACCGATTCAGGGATCTGCCGCCGACATCATGAAGATCGCGATGATTCGCGCCGAGCAGACCTTGGCCGAGGCCCACGTCAAGAGCCGTATCATTCTGCAGATTCACGATGAACTGGTAGTGGAAATTGCGCCGGGAGAAGGCGACCAGGTCACCGAACTGGTACGCAACGCCATGGAACACGCCGTCGACCTTGCCGTGCCGCTGGACGTATCGTGCGGCATCGGTTCCGACTGGCAGCTCGCTGCACACTGACAATTTCTAGCTCCCCTCGGGTGAGGAGGCTGAGCCGTTGAGCAAACAGTCCAGTGGATTGTTTGTAGGCGAAGGCGAGCCGATAGTCGAGCAACGAAGAGCACGAGCATGGCTTGTCCGCAATTGCAGAATGAGTCCCTTGCCGCAATAGCCCACTACAATGGGACATATGCCGAATCTCAAGCAAGTCATCGACGTTCTCGAGACCCTGTACCCATTGCGCTACGCCGAGGAATGGGATGAGCCGGGTCTCATCGTCGGCGATCTGAGCCACGACGTGCACCGCATCGTGTTCGCCGCCGACCCGACCTCCGCCATCATTGACAAGGCCATCGCTACTGGCGCGGACCTGCTCATCACCCATCACCCGTTGTTCTTCCGTTCCGTACACGAGACGAGCGGACTCGGTTTCCGGGGCGACATCGTCCGCAGGCTCTACCAGCAAGGCTGCGGGCTGTGGGTAGGGCACACCAATGCTGACGCTGCGTATCGCGGCGTGGGGCAGGCGGCGGCCGACTACTTCGGACTCATCGACCAGAAACCACTCGTGCCGATTGACGATGCCAACGCCTCTCATCCGGTCGGCTTGGGGCGTGTGGGTCGTTTGCCGAAGCCTGTTGCCCTGAAGGATTTCGCTCAGCGTGTATTCGACGAAGTGTCCGATCATGGCATGACCACCGCGCTCGGCATCCAGGTATGCGGCGATTCGGACACTTTTGTTCAGTATGTGGCCATTCTGCCTGGCTCCGGTGACTCCCTGTTCAACGAGGTGCGTGCCACCGGTGCGGACGTGTACGTAACCAGCGATTTGCGTCACCACCCGGTGACCGACGCCATCGAACAAGCTCGGTATGAAGCCCGTATGAGGGCCCAAGGCATCATGCTCGGCCATGGAATGGCGGGGGAGAGCCATGTGCGTCCCTGCTTCATCAACACCCCTCATGCTGCCATCGAATCCATGTGGTTCAATTACGCGATCGATGACGTGCCAGCCGCCATCGAACAAGCGACCGGAGCAAGGCCTGAAGTCGAGTGGTTCCACGACACGACCGATCCATGGACGCTGTCCATTACCGCGCATCGAGATTAAGACGCTATAGTGACGTGGCGAAAACGATTTTTCCGAGGAGATGACATGTTTGGGGGAAGCAAGCAGGAACAACTGGAGCATCGGCTCGACCATAAGCTGAACGCCTCCTCGGACGGCATCGACATGGACGTGCCCGCCAAAGTGATCAGTAGCGAAACCGTTTATACCGGGCGCATCTTCCACGTGGACGACATGCGCATCGCTCTGACCGACAAGCAGGGCAAGGAACACGAGATCGGCCGCCAGGTGCTGCGTCACGCCCCCTGTGTGGTCATGCTCGTGCACGACATGTCCACCGACCGTTACCTCATCGAACGCGAATACCGTGCCGGATCGGACATGTTCGCCTACGGGCTTCCCGCCGGTCTCATGGACGAGGGCGAGGACATCATGGACGCGGCCCTGAGGGAACTGGCCGAGGAAACCGGCGTGGTGCCGGACCGTGACACCATGGGTGTTGACTTCGTGGGCGATTTCTACTCGTCCGAAGGCATGACCGACGAACTGGCCCACATCATGGTGTTGCATTTGGGCCCGTTCAGGCGGGAGCAGCGCCATTTCGACGCGGACGAGCACGTGGAATCCGCGTGGATTCCGTGGAGCGACCTTGCCGCCACGCGCATCACCTCATCCAATTCGATGATCGCCATCCAGCATGAGGCGTTACGCAGACTCATCGCCAGGAACTCCGACAAAGACAAGCCGTCGCTGTTCTCCTGACGTTCAACTCCCCGGCACATCAGTGACACAAGAAAGTGGGATACTGAAAACTATGCAGATCAGACCTGGATCAATGTATCCGCTGGGCGCCAGCTATGACGGCGCCGGTGTGAACTTCGCGCTGTACTCACAGGTTGCGCAGAAAGTCGAGCTATGCCTGTTCGACGAGCACGATGCGGAAACGCGCATCGAAATGACCGAACAGAACTCATACGTATGGCATAACTACATCCCCGGCCTCCAGCCCGGCCAACGCTACGGCTACCGCGTCTACGGTCCCTATGACCCGATGCACGGCCTCAGATGCAACCCCAACAAACTGCTGCTCGACCCGTATGCCAAGGCCATCGAAGGCAACATCGACGGCGACGAAAGCCTGTTCTCCTACTGGTTCAAAAGCCCGGACGACACCTCGGCGATGAACGACCTTGACTCGGCCGCCCACACCATGAAGTCGGCCGTCATCAATCCGTATTTCGACTGGGGCAACGACCAGCACCCCTACATCTCGTACCACGATTCGGTGATCTACGAGGCGCACGTGCGCGGCATGACCAACCTCAACATGGACGTGCCGCCGGACATCCGCGGCACCTACGCCGGCCTGGCCTACCCGAGCGTCATCGAATACCTGAAGAAGCTCGGCATCACCGCCATCGAACTCATGCCGATCCACCAGTTCGTCAACGACTCCTTCCTGCAGGAGAAGGGCCTGTCGAACTACTGGGGCTACAACACCATCGGCTTCTTCGCGCCGCACAACGCCTACTCCTCCTCCGGGGAACGCGGCGAGCAGGTCAACGAATTCAAGTCCATGGTCAAGGCCTACCATCACGCCGGCATGGAAGTCATCCTCGACGTGGTGTACAACCACACCGCCGAAGGTAACCATATGGGCCCCACCCTGAGCTTCAAGGGCATCGACAACGCCTCCTACTACCGACTGGTGGAAGGCGACCAGCAGCACTACTTCGACACCACCGGTACCGGCAACTCACTGCTCATGCGCTCGCCGCACGCGCTGCAGTTGATTACCGATTCGCTGCGCTACTGGGTTACCGAAATGCACGTCGACGGCTTCCGCTTCGATCTGGCCGCCACGCTGGCACGCCAGTTCCAGGAGGTCGACAAGCTGTCTGCGTTCTTCGACATCGTGGAGCAGGACCCGATCATCTCGCGCGTGAAGCTGATTGCCGAACCGTGGGATCTGGGCTCCGGCGGCTATCAGGTGGGTGGCTTCCCGTCCAGCTGGTCCGAATGGAATGGCCGCTACCGCGACACGGTGCGCGACTTCTGGCGCTCGCAGCCCTCCACGTTGCCCGAATTCGCATCACGCCTCATGGGCAGCTCCGATCTGTATCAGGTCAACGGCCGTCGACCGGTGGCGTCCGTGAACTTCATCACCGCGCATGACGGTTTCACGATGAACGACCTGGTCAGCTACAACGAAAAGCACAACGAAGCCAATGGCGAGGGCAATCGCGACGGCGAGAGCAACAATCGCTCGTGGAATTGCGGCGTTGAAGGCCCGACCAATATTCCGGACGTCAACGACTTGCGTCAGCGTCAGATGCGCAACATGTTCGCCACGTTGCTGTTCAGCCAGGGTATCCCGATGATTTGCGGCGGCGACGAAGTGGCCCGCACCCAGCAGGGCAACAACAACGCCTACTGTCAGGACAACGAGATCTCCTGGACCAACTGGCATCTTGACAAGGGACGCAAGGAACTGCTCGCCTTCGTTTCCAAACTCATTCATCTACGTTTGGATCATCCGGTGTTGCACCGCCGTCGCTTCTTCACAGGCCGTGAGCCCGGCGACGATTCGAACATGATTCCGCAGGTCGAATGGTTCGACCACACCGGTTCGATCATGGATATGGACGACTGGCAGAACACGCATGCGTTCTCCATGATGATCTATCTGAACGGTTCGGATATTCCGGAGGTAGACTGGTACGGCAACCGGATGGTCGACAACGACTTCATCCTGATCTTCAACGCGCATTACGAACCGATTATGTTCACCCTGCCGGATGAGCGATACGGCCGCAAATGGCAGCTGGTCGTGGATACGCACAACCCGGATGGGCCGGAACTGAGCTATGAGGCGGGCTTCATGATCACCGCCCAGTCCCGCAGCTTCCTCATGCTCATGAGCGACAAAAAGCCCAAGAAGCCCATGGGGGCGTGACGCCGGCGGGAGCGATGCGGGCTGGCGGGATCGGACTGGGCCGGTTCGGGTTGGTTCGGACTGTTCCGGGTTGGTCTGTGCCGTTCCAGATTGGCTGGCTTTGGTTGGTCGGCCGCTTGCTCGCCATGACATGTACCGGGCATCGCTTATAGTATGAACTTGTGCCGTATGTGGCACATCGGGCTGTAGCGCAGTTTGGTAGCGCGCCTGCTTTGGGAGCAGGATGTCGCAGGTTCAAATCCTGTCAGCCCGACCGACAGCCCTACTTCCGCTCGGGGAGTGGGGCTTCTGGGTTAAGTAAAGAAACGTGGGTCTTATCCGCGCGTGTTGATGGGTTAGCGCCGGCGTCCGGCCCAGTCTTTTTCTGATGCCGAACCCGCTTTCGTAGGCGTCGATGCCGTAGGCCGCCTACATCGTCCAAGGAGGATTATGCGGATATCGGCACCGTGACCACGCTCGGGTCCGGGTTCGTGGCGTTGATCGTGCCCGCGTTCGTTCGGGTGTTCAAGAAGTATATTCCCGGCGGATGCGTCGGGCCCGTGTACCTTTCCGCATCCGTCTTGTTTGGTATCATCGCCATCGCCGCCACCGGCGGATTCGACGACACCTATAAGACGCTGCTCGAAATCACACCCAACGAACTCCAATCATGGGTGAACAAACTCTCCAAGGGCGGGTATAAGGCCCAGCTGTCCGGCAAGAAGAAGCCGCGGTCGCTGAGTCCCTGCATAGCATCGTCAAGGTCGTCATGGCGGCGGTGTTCGAATACGCCATCACCAACAAGTGGATCCGGAGAACCCGGCCAAGCTGGTCACAATACCGCAGATTGTGTCCAAGGACGAGGACATGGTGTTCCTCACCGTGCTGGAAGTCGAACTGCTGGTGCGATTCCTCGCTTACACCGGCGTGCGCATCAACGTAGTGCTCGCCCTGCAGATTCAGGATCTCGACTTCAGGAACCGCAAAGCCCGCATCCGCCGCACATGGTCCGATGACGGGGAAGGCAGGATGCAACTCGGCACGCAAAAAAACGGTGAGGCGAGGACCATCGCCCTGCCGCAGTCTCTCATTCCCCAACTGGAGGAGCAGAACGCCGGACAAAGCAAGAACGAGTTCCTGTTCCGGGCCAAACGCGGCGGATGCATCCACGACCAGAGCTGGAGGACACGCATCTGGTATCCCGGCGTGCGCAATGCGGGGATGGAGGGCGAGGCTGTGAACATCCACAGCCTACGTCACACCTACGTGTCCATCGCCTGCTGCGCGGATGTCAAGACCCTCCAGAAACAGCTTGGCCATGCCACGGCGAGCATCACACTCGACGTATACGCCGGACTCTGGCCCGAATGACTCAACGAAGTCGCCAACGCCGTGGACCAGATGCGGCTCAAAGCCATCGATACAGGCAAGACGAGTGAAACCGCCGCAGTGGCGTAAGAGCTTAACAAACCCTCCAAGCATTAGGAAGGAGCTGGCGAAGCCTGTCCACGGTCAATTCCCTGCACAAATTAATCCAAAGAAAAAGCTTGTGTGCCTTGGTACGCCAGTGCGCAATACCGTTGCTGATGAAGCCTCCTAAGAGACCAGCTAGAGAGTTCAATAGAACTTCTTTGGTTCCCTCTAGCATACTTGCTACTACCGTAACAATCATCAACCATACTCCATTACGATGTTCATGAGTCTTATTGCTCATAGGCTCCCCCTTTCCTTCCTCATCGGAATTCTTGCCGAGATATTTATCCATCACTCTCAACAACAGGAGAAACGCACCGTATGGCATCCCGATGATGAGGAGTTGAACCCCCACACTGGCATCCCAAAGTATGCAAACCACTGTTAGTTTACAACTTCAGCGGATCATTGTCAAATATGTTATGAGAACGTGAATCAGCCCTCACAGAATCTGTGATACATGTAACTGATGCAACCGACCCCATGCACCCTCATTCACCACACGACTCCGATACTTCACCTGTTACACCCGTTGCACCTGTTACAGAGGAATACATAAGGGGCTAGGAAGCCAACGCCAACAATGATTTCCGGCTGTAACAGGAAGACCGAGGATACCGTTACCTTCGGTAACGGATTCCGCCATATCGAATATCTGGTAGACGCAAGGCCCTGTGGGGGCTTGCATGGGAAATGCAACGCGGCGAAAATGATAGTGTTGTCGTTCAATGCAGGGAACACCAAGGCAATCTTCCAAGACTTTCCCCGCCCCGCCGGCTTTGCTCCTTTCTCTGGTGGGGCATATTCATACCCACGAGTGCCGTGAAGGCCGCCAAGCCTCACGCATAATTGAAGATTCCGCTTGCGATACAGGCATCACGGCACCCTTCACTCGTAGGCCGACCAACATGCCCCACGGTAGGAACTACAGGGATCCACGGCGCATCAACCGCTAGGCCCGCAATCTCGCCAGACAGCGGGTGCTCGCGCAACAAGTGCCCTGTGCCATCTGCGACAGGCCGATAGACGACGCGATCGCATGGCTCGATCCAATGAGCGTCGAAGTTGACGAAATCATTCCAGTGAGTCACGGCGGAAGCGCGACTGATCTGCGCAACCTTGAGAAGGTGCATCGCTGCTGCAACCAACTCAAAAGCGACAAAAGCCTTGCATGGGCAAGGCAGAAGGTCAAAGGCTCTCCGGCCCTCAAACCGACCGCCGTCCCGTTCAAGAGTTCGGATTGGTAACAGGTCTGGGAACGGTATCCTACTGGTCTGGCGTTCGGCTACCCCGAAGTATTGGCCAAATCCCTCCCCGCCGTTTTCCCAAATCAGGATTCGTTGATCTGGGTGGCAGAGGTGGAGGAGCCCTCTTCCTGAATCTCTACAATGACATCTTCATCGTCAATGGTTTCAATCTCGGATCGCTCGTTCCTGAGCCTTTCCTTGAACTCTGGATTCAGTTCCAGCCCATCATCATCGGTCAACTCGCCCTTGGCACGTTTGACAAGCATGTCCGCGAACCTTTTGCCCATTGGTTTGAAGGTGACATAAGTGATGCCACCGGAGACGACTCCACCGATGACGGGAACGGCCTTGGTAACTACTTTCCCTACAGTTTGTTTGGTGATTCTGACGCCTACAGCCGCTGTCACTTTCTTCAGCAACGGGTACCAGACCGTTTTTGTTAGGGCCTTGGCTGCGACTTTCTTGCCGATGGTTCCTCCTGCCTTCTTTGATACGAGAAGCACGAGAGTTGCGGATCCACTGACTCCGAGCATTGCAGCAAGGTATGCAATGATTCTATTTTGAGTTTGCTCCGAGAGGTTATCCATATTGTCGGAGAATAATTCATCATCGCCGAACAGATAAGCAAGTTGCTGAGCCATATTGAGTGCAAAGCCGAAGTACTGGACGACATCTGCACCCCCAGCAGCAGCCATGACTGTGGGATTGCTGGGTAATCCTGCAGCAAACGAGGTCAGCGAAGTCGCAGTCGCGCTGGCGGCGATAATCTTATCTGTCTTTTTCCTCAGTGACTCAGGTGTGTACACGCTTTGCGGACCATCCTGCAGAATCTGGTTCAAGTATTCGGAATCCTTGAACTGTTTTCTGAGGAATGCTTCACGATTAACGCGAACTACAGGCAATTTCGCCAGCGCAGCAACGGTCTCCAATGTTCTGTGGGACATCGCATCGGCATCGATTTTGGCCATGACTTTCTCCTTCAAAGTGACAAACCATTGTTTCCAATTGTATGGTCGGAAGCCTACGTAGAGGATGGACTTGCTGGAATGAACTCCTATCTTCGACTTTTAACATTAGGCCTTTCGCTGTTTGGTGTGGACGTCATGATGATCGGCGGGGCCGTAGTGGTCTTCTTGGCGGTTGCTGTGGCGATTCTAATCATCACCAGACGGCGTCGGACCATCTAACGCCTTTCACCGACGGTAGGCGGGTGCCCTGTCAACGTATTGTCCATGGATTGACTGTTCGTTGGTGGGGTTACCCGCTTTTGCCTTCTTCTGTCTTATGCAGAACAACAATGGCTGGATTGCCGGGCGACACGCCGAAGGGTCCGCCCGAGGTGACGTCCGTAACGAATCCGCCTCGGACTGACGATCATCGCACCCGGCTACGCCGACACGGCGGTAGCGCCTTGTATGTATGGTGGTGCGAGGAATGCATGCGAACGAGTGAGCAGGGGGCCGCGCATGGGACGTCATCAACGTGCGGAGACTTCGGGTCTGGTCTCCTTCTTGGTTTGCGCCGTCATCGGCGCCATCTCAATGAACCTGTACATGGAATACGCTCCGCCCATCTGGCAGCTGACGCAACGCCGATTCATGGTGTGCGCGGGCATCGTGGCGTTATGCGGCGTCTTCTCCTTCATCATCGGCTATGGGCGCAAGTCCCGCTCCCTGAACCTCAGGCACGGTTGGTTCGCGCCGATCCGCCGCGTCTTCGAGATCGCGTCCCTGTCCGTGGTGTATGCCGCGACCATTTTCCTGTCGTCGTTCGCACTCGTCGGCGTGGCCAACGACATGATGGGCAATGCCATCTTCTCCGGATACATCTCCAGCGTCTGCGCGGCGTTCGCCGGCGTGGTGGGATACATGACCTTCGTGCAGGCGGAGATGATGAACGCCAAGACCATCGCCGGCCTGTTGCCGTTCTTCGTCGTCTCCGGCGTGGCCACCGCCGGCATGACCACCGATGATCCGTACTGGTATCTCAACAATTTCTCCCAGCTTGGCGACCGCTCCACGTTCGCGGCACGCATGTTCAACTCCACGCTGATTCTTGCCGGCTCGTGCATCATCATCGTCAGCTACTTCGCCATCTCCGAACTGGTGGCCACCGAACGGTTGCAGCGTCTATGGCATGACCGCACCAAAAGCGACCCGAACCGCGGCTATGAGATCCCGCATTTCGCGGCACGCATCGCCGTGCTGTCCCTCCTGCTGACGGTGTCCGGCCTAGCGTTTATCGGCATCGGCGTCTTCCGATACACGCCGCACCATATCCTGCACAATGTGTGCGCCAAGGGACTGCCGGCCGTCATGCTGCTGCTGTTCGGACTCCTGCCGTGGCTGGCGCCGCGCCTCTCCAAAGCCGTGATGGTGGCTTCCGACCTGACCGCGCTCGTGTGCGCCGCGTTCTGGGCCAATATGATGTTGGGCCACAACACCCTGACCAATGTGGAGGCGTTGGCCGGCATGGCCTTCCTCGGCTGGTTCATCGTGTTTTCGCGCCAGATCGCCGCCATCGAAGCCGATCGTGTGGCCGCCCAGCTGCTGCACGCGCAGGCCATCGAAGGCGGTTTCGAACAGCCGCATGACGAGCCCGACCAGCAGATCGAATCCCGCATCGCCGCCGACCGTTGATAGATATCTCGTTCATTAGGTCGATTTATCGTTCATTTGGTAGGTTCGGTGTCCTACGCCATGTTGGAATCGCGCCATTTCAAAGGTGGGTGCGGAGGCTGACCTACCTAATGAACGACAAATCGACCAAATGAATGACAGCGGACGCTCTGGAGCCTCCAAATACTGATAGATTTGGCCTTATGCCTGAACAACTTACGAATCTCTGGCCTGCCCCGCTCGCCACACAGCCGTTGAACGCTACGGTAACGGTGCCGGGCAGCAAGTCCCTATCCAACCGCTACCTGATTCTCGCCGCCCTCGGCAGCAAGCCCGTTACTCTGATTGGCCTGCTGCGTTCGCGCGACACGGACCTTATGATGAACGCCCTCGAAGCCCTCGGTGTCCGCTGCGACGTGGATTCCGCAACCGACACCACCGTAACGGTTACTCCTCCCGTATCCGGCCGATTCCATGGCAACGTCAATGTGTTCTGCGGACTGGCCGGCACGGTGATGCGTTTCGTGCCCGGCCTTGCCCTGTTTGCAGATGGCCCAGTGAATTTTGATGGCGACGAACAGGCTTATGCACGCCCGATGAAGCCGGTGCTTGACGGTTTGGAACAGCTGGGTGCAACGGTTGATTATCACGGCGAGATTGGCCGTCTGCCGTTCACTATTACGCCGCCTGCAACCTTGCCGGCTGCCCAGGCGCATGTCAGCATCGATTCGTCCGGTTCTTCCCAGTTCATCTCCGGCCTGCTGCTGATTAGTTCCAAACTGCCTGGCGGTCTGCACCTCACGCACACGGGGGAGAAGACCCCGAGTCTGCCGCACATTCGCATGACTGTGGCTGATGTGACCGGTGCTGGCGGAGCGGTTGAGGCCGATGAATCCGCCCGCACATGGACGGTTGAACCGTGCGCAATGCAACTGCCGAGCAAGGTGACCGTTGAGCCCGACCTGTCGAACGCGGCGCCATTCCTCGGCGCGGCATTGATCGCCGGCGGCACGGTCCGGGTGCCTCATTGGCCTGAGACCACCACCCAGCCGGGTGGTTTGTTGCCGGGCTATCTGGAACAGATAGGTGCCAAAGTATCGTTCCCGACAATCGATGGCGTGCGCTATTGCGAGGTGACCGGTGACGGCATCGTGCGTGGGCTGGGTACGTTCGATTTGACGGCGGCCGGAGAGATTGCGCCCTCGTTGGCGGCGATTCTGATGTTTGCTGATAAGTCGACAGACATGGTTGGTATTGGTCACTTGCGCGGCCACGAAACGAATCGTCTGGAGGCATTGGTCAACGAGATTCGTCGTGTTGGGGGAGCGGCTGAGGAATTGCCTGATGGATTGCGTATCGAACCGGTGCCGGCGGAGACGTTGCACGGTGCCGTGATGGAAACCTATGCTGATCACCGTATGGCCACGTTCGCCGCGATGCTGGGGCTGCGTATTCCCGATATCGAGGTCATCAACGTGGCCACCACGCGCAAGACCTTGCCTGATTTCGTCGGTATGTGGAGCGGCATGCTGAGGCAGTAAGGGGTCCTGTGTTCTGGTGGAACTCCCCTCAGTCCGCTACGCGGACTGAGGGGAGTATGACGCAGGGGTAGTGGTCTCATGACCATATACGAATGGGGGGCTGATTCCAATCGGAGTCAGCCCCCCATAGTGTTGCAACTAGAGATTAGTGAGATGCCTAACGGCGGTTACTTACTTGGCGAAGGTGTTGCCGTAGGTGTCGGTGCCGGCTTCGGCGATCGCGGCGGACTTGCGGGCGATGGCCAGCTCCTCGTTCGTCGGAATCACGGCGATGACCACGGAGGAGTCCGGGGTGGAGATGATGCGCGGCTCCTTGGAGCGCACGGCGTTCTTCGCCTCGTCCAGCTTGACGCCGAACGGAGCGAGCTTGTCGCACACCATCTTGCGGACCACATCGTCGTTCTCGCCCACACCGGCGGTGAAGGTGATCACATCGCAGCCGCCCATCTGGTAGGTGTAGTTGCCGATGTAGCTGACGATACGGTGCACGTAGACATCGAGGGCCAGCTTGGCGTCCTCGTTGCCCTCGGACACCAGACGGTGGACCTCGCGCAGGTCGCCGTAGCCGGTCATGCCCATCATGCCGGAACGCTTGTTGAACAGGGCGTCGAGCTCGTCCACGTTCATGTGGGCGTTGCGGATCAGGTGGAAGACCACGGCCGGGTCGATGTCGCCGGTGCGGCCGCCCATCATCAGGCCCTCAAGCGGGGTCAGGCCCATGGAGGTCTCGACCGGCTTGCCGGAGATCTCGGCGGAGGCGGAGGCGCCGTTGCCGATGTGCAGGACGATCTGCTTGAGGCCTTCGGCCGGCTTGCCGATGACGCCCGGCACCACGGAGGAGATGTATTCGTGGGAGGTGCCGTGGGCGCCGTAGCGGCGGATGTGGTACTGGTCGGCGATCTCCTTGTTCAGCGCGTAGGTGCTGGCGGCCTTCGGCAGCTGGAAGAAGAAGGAGGAGTCGAACACGAAGATCTGCGGAACATCCGGCAGCAGGGAACGCATGACCTCGGCGCCCTTGGCCTCCGGGCCGTTGTGCAGCGGGGCGAGCACGGCCAGATCCTTGACCTGGTTAATGGTCTTGTCGGTCACGAGGGCCGGGTTCGGGAAGATGGAGCCACCCTGCACCACGCGGTGGCCGACGGCGACGATGCCGGCCTCGGACAGCTTCGGGCCGTACTCCTCGAAGAAGCCGAGCACGCGCTTGAGACCCTGCTCGTGGTCGTGAATCGGCTCTTCAAGCTCATGCTTTTCGCCGTTGTACTCGTGCTTGTAGTGGCCGTCGACCGGTTCGCCGATCTTCTCGACAAGACCGGAAGCGAGGCCTTCGCCGGATTCAAGATCAACCAGCTGGTACTTGATCGAGCTGGAGCCGGAATTGATGACAAGGACGGTTTTCGCCATTGTGGGCATCCTCCATTGTGATTGAATGTTCCCGTGAGACACGGGTTACCGTTGACTAGATTACTCGTTGCTTGCTACAAAATAAGCATTACAGTGGCTCCCGCTGGCGGGAGCTGGCGGCGAAGCCGACTGAGGGTGGTTCTGCTTCGCGCCTGACCACCCTCAGTCACGCTGTGCGTGACAGCTCCCTCTGGCGGGAGCTAAGCCGGGCTCACTGCGCTTCGATGGCGGTGAGGGCGATGGTGTTGATGATGTCCTGCACCAGTGCGCCGCGCGACAGGTCGTTCACCGGCTTGTTGAGCCCCTGCAGCACCGGGCCGATGGCCAGGGCGCCGGAGGAGCGTTGCACGGCCTTGTAGCCGATGTTGCCGGCGCACAGGTCTGGGAAGACGAACACGTTGACATGTCCGGCTACGTCGTTGCCCTTGGCCTTGGTGGCGGCCACGGTGGGCGACCAGGCGGCGTCGAACTGGATGGGACCGACCACCGGCAGATCGGGCGCCTTCTCCTTGAGCAGCTTGGTGGCCTCCTCCACCAGATCCACGTCCGGGCCCTTGCCCGAGCCGAGGGTGGAGTAGGAGAGCATGCCGACCTTCGGGTCGATGCCGAAGGCGCGGGCGGTCTCGGCGGACTGCAGCGCGATCTCGGAAAGCTGCTCGGCGTCCGGGTTGAGATTGATGGCGCAGTCGGCGAACACGGCCACATGGTCCTTGAAGCACATGAGGAACGCGCCCGAGACCAGTTTCTGGCCCGGCTTGGTCTTGATGACCTGCAGGGCGGGGCGCACGGTGTTGGCGGTGGAATGCACGGAACCCGAAACCAGTCCGTCGGCATAGCCGAGCACCACCAGCATGGTGCCGAAGTAGCCGGCGTCGGTCAGTTGCTTGCGGGCCTGCTCCTCGGTCATGCCCTTCTTGGCGCGCAACTCGCACAGTTTGGCCACCATCGGCTTGAGCACGTTCTCGTCGTCCATGGCCTGGAATCGGGCGCGCCCCAGACTGTTCAGCCCCAGTTCCCTGCCGCGGGCCAGGATGGCGTCCTTGTCGCCCACGATGATGAGGTTCACGGTCTCACGTTCGAGCAGGTAATCGGCCGCCTTGATGATGCGGTCCTCCTCGCCTTCGGGCAGCACGATGGTCTTCTTGTTGCTCTTGGCCTTGCCGAGCAGGTCGAATTGGAAGGCGTATGGCGTGACCGGCGCGGTGACGTCCACATCGAGCGCGGCGAGCACCTCGTCGATGGGAGCGTGCTTGCGGAAGGTCTCAAGGGCCAGATCCTTGGTGGATTCGTCGGTGAAGGGCACCTGCGGCAGGGTCCAGACCGGCAGGCCGTATTTGGCGAGGGTCTCTTTGACGGAGAAGGCGTGGCGCGGCTCGCAGCCGGTCACGAAGATGCCGAGCACCGTATTGCCCGCGGCGCGCATGCCCTCGATGGACAGTTGCACGGTTTCGTCGAGCTCGTGCGGCCATCGGTCCATGGTGCACACGGCCAGGAACACCCCGGCCTTCAGATCGGCGGCGACGTCCGCGTTGAACTCGTAGGTGGTCGGGTCGTTGACGTGGGATTTGTCGGTGCCGACGATCAGGGCGGCGTTCGCGCGGGAGACCTCCATGGCGTAGTTGAACTCGCCGACGATGTCTCCGCGGGCGGTGTCCTTGTCGGCGCGCACCTTATGCACGTCGAGGCCGGTGGACAGGGACACGCCGAGCCCCGCATTGGAGGCGGCGAGCAGGATGGGGGTGAATTCGTCATGGTTCGACACGGCCGGCCGGAACACCATGGTCTTGTATTTGGAGGTCAACGCATTGAGCACGCCATAGGCGACGACGTTGCGTCCATTGGCGCCTTCGGGGCTGGCGATGTATACACGGGTGACGGTCACGATGTCTCCTTTGATATCAGCATGATAGGGACCATCATTCATTGTAGTGGCGATCACCGTTACCGTTCACGCAGTGTCGTGGTGGGGGAGACGCAAAAGGCCGGTGCGTGAAGCACCGGCCTTGATTGTGGAGCTAGGGGGATTCGAACCCCCGACCCTCTCCATGCCATGGAGATGCGCTACCAGCTGCGCTATAGCCCCGTTCTTTAATTGTTGGCCCGTCGTTCGGACCTCGTATACATTACGCCGGGATGCCGATTCCGGCAACACTCGGCGTGTCGCCAAATGACAGAAGTGTGATTTGGCGACACTTTTTGGCTTGTTTCCGCCATTATTCAGACATTGAGTCATTCAGTTATTGCTTGAACGGTTCCGAATACACCGGACCTGTTGGATCAGCAGGGGAGCCGTGACGCGATCAGCGTTCGCGCTCCCACTCGTCGGTGTCGGCGATGGCCGGACCGTGATTGTAGTCCAGCAGACGCCAGCGCACAGTGCCATCAGGATTGTCCATCGGCACCAAGCACACCCAGTGCGCATTGCGCAATGAGACCACCGTGGAGAAGGTCGGATCGATCGCGGAAATGCCCAACAGGGTCTGCAATGTCTGCGCGATCCATGCGCCGTGCGAGAACACGAACAGGTCCGTGTCGTCTCCGGCACGCGTGGACCAGTCCTCAAGAGCCTCCATACCGCGTTTGCCTACGGCTTCCTTGGGTTCGGCACCATACTTCAGTTCACCGCCCCGAGACTCCATCCAGGAACGGAAGTCCTCAGGGTAGCGTTCGGCCAGTTCAGCCACGGCAAGGCCATCCCAATCCCCGAAGCTGCGTTCACGAATGCGAGGATCATCGACGGGCTCGATTCCACCCAATACGTCGGCGAAAGCCTGCGCGGTGGCGTGCGCACGCTTCAAATCGGAGCAGACAATGAATCGATTGTCGATTTCCGGCCGACGATCGACGTACAGGCTTTTCAAGGCCGTGGCGGTCTGCTTGACCTGCCATTCACCCACGGCGTCCAGCGGAATATCGACCTGGCCTTGGAGCTTGTGGGCGGCGTTATAGGAAGTGCGTCCATGACGAATAAGAAAAATGGAACGAACATGATTGGTCATAGTGACGATCCTTTCGGTTCCAGTGAGGAAACAGGAAAAGGGGAGGGCTGCCTGGCCCCGTCAATGACGTTCGGCAACAGGCAGCCCGACACGCGAATATCAGCGTATATCAGCGTTATGTGATTCGCACGTTACGCGGTGGTGACGGCAGCAACGTCCGCATGCTCCGCCGTTTCCGGGTGTGCGAGTTCAAGATCGATGGCCGGGCAGTCGCGCCAGAGTCGTTCGAGCCCGTAGAATTCGCGTGATTCCTCGTGCATGACATGAATCACGAAATCGCCGTAGTCGAGCAGCACCCACTGGCCTTCGGTCAGGCCCTCGCGCGAGCGCGGCTGGCGTCCGGAGCACTTGAGGTAAAGGTCCTTTTCGATTTCCTCGGCCACGGCCAGCACCTGGCGCTCGTTGGAGGCACCGGCGATCATCATGATGTCGGTGATGCCGAGCAGGTCGGCCACGTCGAAGGCCACGATATCGGTGGCCTTGAGACGGTCTGCGGCCTCGGCGGCCACGCGGACGGCGTTGATGGAATCCTGAAGTGCGGGCATGGTTCAGCGCTCCCAGGCGGGCTTCCAGCCCTCGACGTTGTGCTGCGTGTTCTCGGAGTAGACCATCGTGTCGTCCGGCACGGCGTGGCGCACCACGGAGCCGGCGCCGGTGGTCACGTTGTCGCCGACCTCGACCGGGGCCACGAACAGGTTGCCGGCGCCCACATGGCAGCCGTCGCCGATCACGGTGCGGTTCTTGTGCACGCCATCGTAGTTGGCGGTGATGGTGCCGCCGCCGATGTTGGTGTGGTCGCCGAGCCGGGCGTCGCCCACATAGCTCAGGTGCGGCACTTTGGTGCCGTTGCCGATGTGCGTCTTCTTCATCTCGACGAATGCGCCGGCCTTGGCGTCCTCGCCGAACTCGTTGCCCACACGCAGGTAGGTCCACGGTCCGATGTTCGTGCGCGCCCCGATATGCGATTCCTGCACACGGGAACGTTCGACCACCGCACCCTCGTCCACGGTCGCGTCGATAAGGGTGGTGTACGGGCCGACGACGGCGTCCTCGCCGATCACCGTATGGCCTTGCAGGAAGGAGCCGGGCAGGATGGTGGCGTCACGGCCGATCCGCACGTCGTCCTCGATCCAGGTGGTCTCCGGATCGAGAATGGTCACGCCATTGCGCATCCAGCGTTCGCAGACGCGGCGGTTGTAGGTCTTGGACAGGGCGGCCAGCTGCACGCGGTCGTTCACGCCCTCGACGGTGAGCGGGTCCGGGGCGGCGAACGCGCCGACCTTGCCGGCCGACTTGGCGGTTTCCAGTGCGTCGGTCAGGTAGAACTCGCCCTGCGCGTTGTTCGACTTCAGTCCGGCGATCGCCTCGGCGAGCACGGAGGCCTCGAACACGTAGACCGAGGTGTTCACCTCCTGCACGGCGAGTTCGCTGCGGTTGGCGTCCTTCTGCTCGACGATGCGCAGCACGTTGCCTTCGCGGTCGCGGATGATGCGGCCATAACCGGTCGGGTCGTCGAGGATGGTGGTGAGCACGGTGGCGCCATTGCCGGAGGCGGTGTGGAATTCGACCAGGCGGTGCAGCGTCTCGCTGTCGAGCAGCGGCATGTCGGAGGCGGCGATGAGCACCGGGCCGTCGATCTTGCCGGATTCGGTGAGCTGGGCCATCGCGCACTGGACGGCGCGGCCGGTGCCGGGGATGTCGTCCTGGTTCACGATGGTGACCTGCTCGTCATAGGAGCGGGCGGCTTCGGCGACGCGCTCGGCCTGGAAGTGCACGACCACGGCCAGCGTGTCGGGATTCAGGGCGGCCACCGAATCCATGACCCTGTTCAGGAAGGTCTTGCCTGCAAAAGTATGCAGCACCTTCGGCTTGTTGGAACGCATGCGGGTACCCTCGCCGGCGGCGAGGACGATGGCTGCGGATAATGCCATAACTGACGTATTCCCTTCGATTGGAATGTCTATTGAGGGCGGAAACACCTCAAAACAATAGACGGCCGCCCGGATGTCGAGCGGCCGTCAGCCGTTCCCCCACCTGGACTCGAACCAAGACAAAGGGTTCCAAAGACCCGTGTGCTGCCATTACACCATGGGGGAGTCGTGGGCTTTCGGCCCACAAGTGTTCATTTATATCATACTGTCGGTATTTACCGAAAGACTACGCCATGTCGCGTCTCGCATTGTGTGCTTTCCGCGAACAAACACGCACGTAATCAGGCGAACAGGAAGCCTTGACCGTGGTGCTCGGGGTAGGTGTCGAACAGTTCGGCGACCGAGCCGTCCTCGAATACGGCGCGGATGGCGCTGGCCAGCAGCGGGGCGATCGACAGGACGGTCAAGCCATCCCAGCGCTTTTCCTCGGGAATCGGCACGGTGTCGGTCAGCACGACCTCGCGCGCACCGCAGTTCTTGAGTCGCTCGATGGCCGGGCCGGAGAGCACGCCATGCGTGGCGACCACGGTCACCGACTTGGCTCCCGCGTCCTGCAGCACGTGGCATGCGCCCGCGATGGTACCCGCGGTGTCGATCAGGTCATCGACAAGCACGCAGTCCTTGCCGGCGACGTCGCCGACCACACGGTTGGCGACCGCCTGGTTCGGGCGGGTGATGTCGCGCGTCTTGTGCACGAAAGCGAGAGGACCGCCGCCGAGACGCTGCGCCCACTGCTCGGCTACGCGAATGCGGCCGGCGTCGGGGGAGACGACGGCGACGTTGTCGAGATGGTCCTGGAAACGATCACGGATGTAGTCGACCAGCACCGGCATGGCCACCAGATGATCGACCGGGCCGTCGAAGAAGCCTTGGGACTGCGCGGCATGCAGATCGACCGACATGATGCGGTCGGCACCGGCGGTCTTCAGCAGGTCGAACACCAGACGGCAGGAGATGGGCTCGCGGCCGCGGTGCTTCTTGTCCTGACGGGAGTAGCCGAGCAACGGGCAGACCGCAGTAATGGAACGGGCCGAGGCGCGCTTCAGCGCGTCGATCATGATGAGCTGCTCCATGATCGCCTTGTTGATGGGCTTGTAATGGCTTTGCAGCACGAACACATCGGCGCCACGCACCGATTCGGTGTAGCGCACGTACATCTCGCCGTTGGCGAAATCGTATGCGGTGGTTTCAAGGACGTCGATGCCGAGCTGCTCGGCGACATCCTCAGCCAACTTCGGATGAATCCTTCCCGTAAAGAGAATAAGATTCTTATCGGGCTTCCCTTCAAGGATTGCGCTCACCATGTCTCCCAACGTGTGGTCTCGTTGATGCAGTCTTCAGCATAGCCGTTCTTCACGACCGGTTGGACAACTCAGCGTTGCCTGCCGTTCACCTGCCGCTTGCGACCCATTGACGGATCGTCTGTTCGACGGCTTTCGCGTAGATATCGCTGTCCAGGCTCGGATGGATGCCGTCGGGGCCGAAGACCTGCGTGTTCGCGTTGGCCGTGGCATCCCAGTCCACCAGCACCACGTTGCTCGGATGTGCGGCCGCATAGTCGGCCAGCGTCTGGTTGGTGGGCGGGACCCATGCGCGATCAGCATGCGCGTTGACCAGCACCAGCACACGGTCCCGCCCGATCATGGCGAGAATGCGGTCAAGCTGATCGGCGCTGATCTGCGAGTTGGTGGCCAGTCCCACCAGCACCCATTGCCGTAGGCTCCCGGCGGCGAGATCATCGTCGATGAGCTCGGGCGCGGCCATGATGGATCGTGACACACTCGCGTCGATCTGTATGCCGGGAAACACTGCCGACAACCCTTGTGAGGAGGCGAGCATCACCGAATCGCCTATGGCGGTGATCCGGTCTCCGGTGGGCATCGTATGCGTGGGCTTGGGCGGTGCCGGCACGTTGCGGCGCAGCAGCACATGTTCGGTCTTCTGCAGGCGCTCCAGTTGCGCGGCCTGTTGCTCCAACTGAATCTGCATGGCGGTCTTCGCCGGCGCATGGACGATGCCCTGCACGCAGCCGACCAGCGAGAGCGCCGCAATGAGGTCGAAGACGATGACCTGCACGGCCCGGCGGCGGCCGCATGTGCGAGGGGGCAGCACGATGGACAGCGGCGAGAGCGCCGCCGGCTTCTCCACCATCTGCCAGGAGAGCGTCACCATGGCGACGGTGAGCAGCGCGGCCATGGCGAGGGGCCAGGGGGCGGCGGACCGGAAGAGCTTCGGGGCGAGGGCGGTGGAGAGGATCCACAACGGCCAATGCCACAGATAGATGCCGTATGAATACCGGCCGAGTGCGGCCAGCGGCTTGAACACCATAAGGCTTTGCATCCAGGAGTCATCGGCGATGGTGCCGGCGATCAGCAGCACGGACAGCAGGCTGGACAGCATGATGCCCCCGCGGAAGGCGAAGGCGTCCTGCCTGCCCACGACCGTCATGCTCACCAAGGCGATCAGGCTGATGAACGCCATCGAGGGTGCCGCCGCGTCCCATAGGCGCCTCCATGCCGGAACGTGAGGCGTCGGCGTCTCACGTGCGACGGGGAAATCACCCGAACTGATGATGCGGGGCGTCGGTTCGGGCTCCTGGTCGGCGTTGCCCAGCGGGGCCACGGTGACCCACCAGGCGAGGGCGACGCCCAGCATCAGACCCATGCCGTGCGTATCGGTGCCGAAGTAGACGCGGGTGGGATCGCCCTTGGGCGTATACATCAGTCCCATGGCAAGGCCGCTGGCCGCCGCCAGCGACAAAGGGACCAGTGAGGCATACCGCGTGCGCCGAATCCGCCACATCAGCCATACGATGAACGGCACGATCACGTAGAACTGCATAAGCACGCCGATGAACCACAGATGACGGAACACCTGCGGATTCATCTGGTCGAAGTAACTTTGTCCCGTGCCGATGGCGTACCAGTTGTAGCAGCCCAGCAGCACGGTGATGACCTGATCGCGGATGGACACCAGCATATCGTGATCGAACAGCCAGCCGGCGCTGACGATGACCGGGATCAGCAGGAGCAACGCGGGGTAGAGGCGCACCGCCCGCTTGGGGATGAATCGCACGAGGTTGAGCGTTCCGGTCGTGTTCAGGGACCGTATGAGGCTTGTGGCGGTCAGGAATCCCGAGACGGTGAAGAACACGTCCACGCCGTAGAATCCGCCCGGCAGACGCTGCTGCATGCAGTGATAGAGCACGATGGCCAGCAGCGCCAGTCCTTTAATACCGTCTAGACCCACGAACCGCTTCACGGATAATCCTTCTCTCACCGTAGTGCTGATGGCATCCCCCGTTCTCTCCAACAAACGGAAAACAAGCCCAGCATGGTAGAGGGGAGAGACAATGCGACAGCAGCGAATCGTCAGGCCGCATGCTGCATGATTACCGGCTTGACGATTCGCGGCATACCGCGCTTATCGGTGGCGTTTACCGGTGATACAGACTCACCCGTTCGTACTTCGGTTCGCAGCACACGTTGATGCCGAGTTTGCGATACAGCGCCTCGTCCGTGGATGAGATGATAACGGAGAAAAAGGCGTCGCAGCCCTGCAACTGTTTGAGCCCGTCGATGACGCGAGCGGCCACAGGACTGGTGGCGCTGGTGATTGACAATGCAATCAGCGTTTCATCCGAGTGCAAGCGTCGGTTCACGCTGTTGAGATGTTGGCGGCTTGCAGTTCGATGTATTTTTCGTTGTCGAATCCCTGGCGCAAAGAGGTCGGCATCCCTTTCCGGACGACGTCGTAAGCGGAAAAATTATACCGGGCATCGTCGGCAACAAAAAAGGGATTCCCCGATGGAGAATCCCATTCGTCACAGAGAGCAATTACTCCCATTCAATTGTGGCCGGCGGCTTGCTCGTGCAATCGAGGACGACGCGGTTGATCTGGCGGCACTCGTTGGTGATGCGCGTGGAGATCGTGGCGAGCACGTCGTAGGGCACGCGAGACCAGTCGGCGGTCATGGCGTCTTCCGAGCTCACCGGGCGCAGCACGATGGGGGAGCCGTAGGTGCGCTCGTCACCCTGGACGCCCACCGAGTGAACGTCGGCGAGCAGCACGACCGGGCACTGCCAGATGTCGCGGTCGAGACCGGCCTTGGAGAGCTCCTCGCGGGCGATGGCGTCGGCCTCGCGCAGCAGGTCGAGGCGCTCCTTGGTGATCTCGCCGATGATGCGGATGCCCAGACCCGGGCCCGGGAAAGGCTGACGCCAGACGATTTCGTCGGGCAGACCGAGCTCGGTGCCGATGGCGCGCACCTCATCCTTGAACAGAGTGCGCAGCGGTTCGATGAGCTGGAACTTGATGTCCTTGGGCAGGCCGCCGACGTTGTGGTGGGACTTGATGTTGGCCGCGCCGTCGCCGCCGCCGGATTCGACGACGTCGGGGTAGAGGGTGCCCTGCACGAGGAACTTGACTTCCTTGCCGCGCGCGCCGGCCTCTTCAAGCACTTGGCGCTGGGCCTTCTCGAACGTGCGGATGAACTTCTCACCGATGATCTTGCGCTTGCGCTCCGGCTCGGAGACTCCCTTCAGGGCCTCAAGGAAGTCGTCGGCCGCGTCCACGGTGATGAGCTTGATGCCGGTGGCGGCAACGAAGTCGTGCTTGACCTGCTCGACCTCGCCCTTACGCAGCAGGCCGTGGTCCACGAACACGCAGGTGAGCTGGTCGCCGATGGCCTTGTGCACCAGAGCGGCGGCCACGGCGGAGTCCACGCCGCCGGACAGGCCGCAGATCACCTCGGCGTCGCCGACCTTCTCGCGGATCTTCTTGACTTGATCCTCGATAATCGAGGAGGCATCCCAGTCGTTGGGCAGCGCGGCGCAACGGTGCAGGAAGTTTTCGATAAGCTTCTGGCCAAGCGGGGAGTGCTTGACTTCCGGGTGCCACTGCACACCATAGAGCTTGCGGGATTCGTCCGCCATGGCGGCCACGGGCGCGCCTTCGGTGTGGGCCAGCACTTCGAAGCCGGCCGGGGCCTGTTCGACCGCCACACCGTGGCTCATCCACGTGGTCTGCTCGGCGGGGGAGTCGGCGAGGATGCCGTCGGCGTCATCGATGGTGGCTGAGGTCTTGCCGTATTCGCCGAGAGCGGCCTTATCCACCTTGCCGCCGAGCTCATAGGCCATGACCTGGAAGCCGTAACAGATACCAAGCACAGGAACACCGGATTCGAATACCTTAGTATCTATGGTCGGCGCGCCGGGCTCGAACACAGAGGCCGGGCCGCCGGACAGAATAATCGCCTTCGGATCCTTGGCCAGGATCTCGTCAACCGGCATGGAATGAGGGACCAGCTCGGAGTACACGCCTGCTTCGCGCACGCGGCGGGCGATGAGCTGGGCGTACTGGGCGCCGAAGTCGACGACAAGCACAGGACCGTTTGCCATTGATATTCCCCTAACGTTCATTGGAATTTTACGTGGGCTGAACACCACTGATTATCACTGGTCAAGGCGACAAGGCCGACACGCAGAAACCATGTGCGTAAATCGAACAAACTACATGCCTGTAGTCGGACAACACGCCGATTTCAAACATGGGAAATCGAACGTGCGCTGTTCTAGCCAGATAATGGATTTCCGCATGCTTCCGCCGTTTTGAAAAAGTATGTTGAAAAAACTAATGTTGACAAACGGTCAGTTGAACCGCACAAATACTGAAATTTCCGCAACAATTTCGAACACACCCGCAAGAAATCGTTCAAAAGTCGCGTTGTCCTCGTACCATGACGATTGACTGGGAACGGAAAACCTTGGCACCGCAAGGGTCAGGGACCGTGACCGAACAGAAATAATCAATCGCACGATTACGTGCAGGAGTACAGGAGTACACATGACGAGTCCTGTTATTGGCACCCCTTGGAAGAAGCTCAGCGCTCCGGTTTCCGAGGAAGCCCTCGAAGGCGTTGACAAGTACTGGCGCGTTGCCAACTACCTTTCCATCGGCCAGATTTATCTGCGTTCCAACCCGCTGATGAAGGAGCCCTTCACCCGCGAAGATGTGAAGCATCGTCTGGTGGGCCACTGGGGCACTACCCCTGGCCTGAACTTCCTCATCGGCCACATCAACCGTTTCATTGCTGACCACGGCCAGAACACCGTGATCATCATGGGCCCGGGCCACGGTGGCCCGGCCGGTACCTCCCAGTCCTACCTGGACGGCACCTACACCGAGACCTTCCCGAAGATCACCAAGGACGAAGCTGGTCTGCAGAAGTTCTTCCGTCAGTTCTCTTACCCGGGCGGTATTCCGTCCCACTTCGCTCCGGAGACCCCGGGCTCCATCCACGAGGGTGGTGAGCTGGGTTACGCTCTGTCCCACGCTTACGGCGCCATCATGGACAACCCGAGCCTGTTCGTCCCGGCCATCGTCGGCGACGGCGAGGCTGAGACCGGCCCGCTGGCTACCGGTTGGCAGTCCAACAAGCTCGTGAACCCGCGCACCGACGGTATCGTGCTGCCGATCCTGCACCTCAACGGCTACAAGATCGCCAACCCGACCATCCTGTCCCGCATCTCCGACGAAGAGCTCCACGAGTTCTTCCACGGCATGGGTTACGAGCCCTACGAGTTCGTCGCTGGCTTCGATGATGAGGACCACATGTCCATCCACCGCCGCTTCGCCGAGCTGTGGGAGACCATCTGGGACGAGATCTGCGACATCAAGGCCACCGCTCAGACCGACAACGTGCACCGTCCGTTCTACCCGATGCTGATCTTCCGCACCCCGAAGGGCTGGACCTGCCCGAAGTACATCGACGGCAAGAAGACCGAAGGCTCCTGGCGTTCCCACCAGGTGCCGCTGGCCTCCGCCCGCGACACCGAGGCCCACTTCGAGGTCCTCAAGAACTGGCTCGAGTCCTACAAGCCGGAAGAGCTGTTCGACGCCAACGGCGCCGTCAAGGACGACGTCCTCGCCTTCATGCCGAAGGGCGAGCTGCGTATCGGTGCCAACCCGAACGCCAACGGCGGTGTGATCCGCGACGACCTGAAGCTGCCGAACCTCGAGGACTACGAGGTCAAGGAAGTGGCCGAGTTCGGCCACGGCTGGGGCCAGCTCGAGGCCACCCGCTCCCTGGGCGCCTACACCCGCGACATCATCAAGAACAACCCGCGTGACTTCCGCATCTTCGGACCGGATGAGACCGCTTCCAACCGTCTGCAGGCTTCCTACGAAGTCACCAACAAGCAGTGGGATGCCGGCTACATCTCCGACGAGGTCGACGAGCACATGCGCGTCTCCGGCCAGGTCGTCGAGCAGCTGTCCGAGCACCAGATGGAAGGCTTCCTCGAGGCCTACCTGCTGACCGGCCGTCACGGCATCTGGAGCTCCTACGAGTCCTTCGTCCACGTGATCGACTCCATGCTGAACCAGCACGCCAAGTGGCTTGAGGCTACCGTCCGCGAGATTCCGTGGCGCAAGCCGATCGCCTCCATGAACCTGCTGGTCTCCTCCCACGTCTGGCGTCAGGACCACAACGGCTTCTCCCACCAGGATCCGGGTGTCACCTCCGTCCTGCTGAACAAGTGCTTCCACAACGACCACGTCATCGGCATCTACTTCGCCACCGACGCGAACATGCTGCTGGCCATCGCCGAGAAGTGCTACAAGTCCACCAACAAGATCAACGCCATCATCGCCGGCAAGCAGCCCGCCGCCACCTGGCTGACCCTGGACGAGGCTCGCGCCGAGCTCGAGAAGGGTGCCGCCGCTTGGGACTGGGCCTCCACCGCCAAGACCAACGATGAAGCCGAGATCGTGCTTGCCGCCGCCGGCGACGTCCCCACCCAGGAGATCATGGCCGCTTCCGACAAGCTGAAGGAACTGGGCATCAAGTTCAAGGTCGTGAACGTTGTCGACCTGCTCTCCCTGCAGTCCGCCAAGGAGAACGACGAGGCCCTGTCCAACGAGGAGTTCGCCGACATCTTCACCGCCGACAAGCCGGTGCTGTTCGCGTACCACTCCTACGCCCACGACGTGCGCGGTCTGATCTACGATCGTCCGAACCACGACAACTTCAACGTCCACGGCTACGAGGAGGAGGGCTCCACCACCACCCCGTACGACATGGTTCGTGTCAACCGCATCGACCGCTACGAGCTGACCGCTGAGGCTCTGCGCATGATCGACGCCGACAAGTACGCCGACAAGATCGACGAGCTCGAGAAGTTCCGTGATGAGGCCTTCCAGTTCGCCGTCGACAAGGGCTACGACCACCCGGACTACACCGACTGGGTGTACTCCGGCGTGAACACCGGCAAGAAGGGTGCCGTCACCGCTACCGCCGCTACCGCTGGCGACAACGAGTGATAACACCTCCACGGTGTCGTTAGACCGCTGACGAAACAGGGCCCGGGATCCGTCCCGGGCCCTGTTCGCATATCGGCACCGGCTGTGCCGCCCGGCCGCCAAACGCACGAATCCCGGCCATTGCATGCGCGCCATAAAAGACACTTATACGGCAATCGGCCATTTTTCGACACTTTCGCGGTTCAAGCGCGTTATGGTGTTACCCGACATCAATTTTGGAGAGAGGAAATCCAATGACAGCAGCAACCCAGCCGGCAACCCCGGCCGCTCCTAACAATAACGAGCCGGTGCGTGTGAACCACACCGCCCGCAACGTAATCATCACCATCGTGGTCGTGGCGATTATCGCCGTGGCCGCGTTCTTCGGCTACCGCGCGTTTGCCGGTGCCAACGAGTCGTCCGCCAAGGGCAGCAAGGGTAACCCGGTCAAGATCGGCGTGGTCGGTGCCACCAACCCCGAATGGGTCAAGTTCAAGCAGAACGCCGAGAAGGCCGGCATCTACGTCGACATCGTCGACTTCCAGGACTACACCTCCGAAAACCCGGCCCTCGACTCCGGCGAGCTGGACCTCAACGAATTCCAGCACCTGCTTTACCTGGCCAACTACAACGTGAGCAACAAGAAGGACCTGCAGCCCATCGGCGGCACCGCCATCTACCCGCTCGGCGTGTACTCCACCAAGGTCAAGGACATCAAGGACCTGAAGCAGGGCGACACCGTCACCATCCCGAACGACGAAACCAACCAGGCCCGCGCCATCGGCGTACTCAAGGCCGCCGGTCTCGTGACGCTCAAGGGCGACTGGACCGCCTTCTCCACCCCGGCCGACATCGATGAAGCCAAGAGCAAGGTCAAGGTCACCCCGTTGAAGGCGGAACAGGTGGCCACCACTCTGAAAGACCCGACCATCGCGGCCGGCGTGATCAACAACGACTACGTGGCCGACGCCGGACTCAACCCGAAGGACGCCATCTACCAGGACAACGCCGAATCCGAAGAAGCCCGCCCCTACATCAACGTGTGGGTGGCCCGCAAGGCGGACGTGAACAATGAGACCTACAAGAAGCTCGTCTCCATCTTCCAGCAGAAGGACGTGCTCGACGCCCTGCAGGAGAACTCCGGCGGTACCGCGGTCTTCGCCGACAAGTTCAGCGCCAGCGAGCTGCAAGGCTTCCTGTCCGACATCGAGAAGGATGCCAAGGCCCAGCAGTGAGCCGTGGCTGATACGAGCGTACGACTAACCTATCCATAGCCATTACCACCAAGCGGAGCGAGTACCCGAGCCAACATCGGGATTCGCTCCGCTTCCGTGACCGGACACCAACAACCAGCATCAGGGAGCACTATGAGCGACCCCATCATCACCTTCGACCATGTCGTGAAGGAATTCAGAACACGCGGACGCGGCGCGAACATCGCACGAGCCGTGGATGACGTCAGCCTGACCATCGATCGCGGCGACATCTTCGGCATCATCGGCTATTCCGGTGCCGGCAAATCCACACTGGTCCGGCTTATCAACGCGCTCGAACGACCCACCTCCGGCACTGTGACCGTGCTCGGTACCGATATCACCTCTTTGAGTGAGACCAAGCTGCGACCCATCCGTCAGAAAATCGGCATGATTTTCCAGCAGTTCAACCTGTTCTCCACCAAAACCGTGGCCCAGAACATCGCCTACCCACTGCAACTCGATCACTGGCGCAAGGACTATCAGGATCGTCGTGTCAACGAACTCCTTGAATTCGTGGGCCTCAGTGAGCACGCAAACAAATACCCTTCGCAGCTGTCCGGCGGCCAGAAGCAGCGCGTCGGCATCGCCCGCGCACTGGCCACTAATCCGGAGATTCTGCTCGCCGACGAAGCCACCAGCGCGCTCGACCCGGAAACCACCACCGAAGTGCTGGCCTTGCTCAAGCGTGTGAACGAGGAATTCGGCATCACCATTGTGCTTATCACCCATCAGATGAACGTGGTCCAGCAGATTGCCGGCCGTGTGGCCGTAATGAGCGCCGGACGCGTGGTCGAATCCGGCGACGTATACGACGTGTTCGCTGCACCCCAGCAGCCGGTGACCAAGCGATTCATCGCCACCGCATTGTCCGGCCTGCCCGAGGAAGATCGGGTCGAGCGATTGCATCACGAATGGTCGGGCCGCATTGTCACCGTGCTTATCCGACAAAAGGACGTTTCCGGCACCCAAGGCCATGAACTCAAGGCATCCGGACAGAATATCTCCGAACTCATCGCCAAATACGGCGTTGAATCCAGCCTGCTCTACGGCGGTATCGACACGGTCAAAGGTGCCGCCATCGGGGCCATCACCTACGAATTCAACGGGCCCGGCTGGCATGTGGACGAATTCCTGCGCGAGCTCGCCGTCAATAGCGACGTCATCGACTTCGGCACCGCCGCAAAGCCTGTGGCGTACGCCGACGCGGTCGCTGGACATGCCACCTACGCCGAAGACCGATCCCATGACCCGCTGGCGGCCGATACTGCCTCTGCATCCACCGCGCCCGGTGTATCCGCCGCCGCACATGAAGGAGACAACGCATGATCATCCTCGCCAACCCCCGCAGCGACTGGAACGTGTTGCGCCCGCTCCTGTTCGAATCCATCGGCCAGACCCTGACCATGGTGCTCATCACCCTCGTGATCGGCGGATTCCTCGGTCTGATCCTCGGAGTGGTGCTCTACGGCACCCGCCCCGGTAACCTGTTCGAGAACGCGGTCGTCTACCGCATCCTTGACATCATCGTCAACATCGTGCGCCCGATTCCGTTCATCATTTTCCTGGCAGCCATGCAGCCCCTCACCATCGTCGTGGTCGGCACCTCCATCGGCACCGTGGCCGCCATCTTCCCGATGGCGGTCATGTGCACTTTCGCCACTTCTCGTCTGGTCGAACAGAATCTCGTGCCGGTCGACCCGGGAGTAATCGAGGCCGCGCGTTCGATGGGCGCCGGCAAGCTCACCATCATCCGCACTGTGCTCATCCCCGAAGCCCTGGCACCGCTGATCCTGGCCTACGCCTTCCTGTTCATCGGCGTGCTCGACATGTCTGCCATGGCCGGCTACATCGGCGGTGGCGGTCTCGGTAACTTCGCCATCGCCTACGGCTACCAGAAGTTCGACCAGACCGTCACCTGGACGGCCGTGATCATCATGATCGTACTGGTCCAGGTGGTGCAGGGCATCGCCAACGCCATCGCCAAACGACTGCTCAAACGCCAGCAATAACAAGGCATACTGACCCCATAGATCGCGGCCCTCGCCAATATGAAGCGAGGGCCGCAATATATTCTTCGCGCTACTAGAATCGAGAACCATGAGCGAACACATCGACATTGACCACGAACTCATCACCATCCGCCACTACCTGCACGCCCATCCGGAGCGTAGTTTCCGTGAATTCGACACCAGCATCTATCTGACCGACCAGCTCAAGGCGCACGGCATCGAGATCCTGCACAACCCGCTGGAGACTGGTGTTGTGGGGCTCATTCAGGGCGAGGACGGTCCCGGGCCGCGTATCGGGCTGCGCGCCGACATCGACGGCCTGCCCATCGTGGAAGACTCCGGACTGGAGTTCAGCTCCGTCAATGAAGGCGTGATGCACGGCTGCGGCCATGACCTGCACATGACCGGCCTGCTCGGCGCCGCGTTCTGGCTCGCCGAACACCGTGACAAGTTCGCCGGCTCAATCAAGATTCTGTTCCAGCCGAGTGAGGAGACCGGCCAAGGCGCTCGCGCCATGATCGACGCCGGACTCGTGGATGACGTCGAAGCCATTATCGGCACGCACAACAACCCCAACTATGCGCCGGGCCAGCTGGCCATCGGCGTTGAGCCGATGATGGCCGGCTGCGTGAAATTCCGCGTGACCCTCCACGCCCAAGGCACCCACGCCGGCTACCCGTACAAGGGCACCGGGCCCATCGAAGCGCTCTCCAGTATTATTCTGAGCCTGCAGACCATCGTGAGCCGCAACGTCACGCCCTTCCACCCGCTGGTGCTGTCCGTTACCGAAGTGCACGGCGGCCATGTGTGGAACGTGGTGCCCGCCGAAGCCGGATTCCAAGGGACTGTGCGCTATTTCCACAAGTCGGATGGCAATCTGGTCGGCCGCCGATTCAAGGAAGTGGTGGAACACACCGCCGAGGCATACGGCATCAGCGCCGACGTGGTCTGGGATGACTTTCAAGACCCGCTGGTCTCCGATCCAGGTCTTGCCAAGGCCGTGGCGGCGGATGTCAACGACTACGCGCAGCTCGAACCGATACGTCAGTCGATGGCGGGGGAGGACTTCTGCGAATTCGCCAAGGTGACGTTGCCGGTGTTCGCGTTCGTCGGGTCAAACGGCCAAGAAGGTTGCGCCGACTGGCATAGCCCGCATTTCGTGGGTCTCGACGAATCCATTCCCACCTTCGTCAACTTCTACGTCAACGCCGCTCTGCGCGTGCTCAACGAGCTGAGGTAAATCCTTTTCTGGCTCCCCTCTGTAGCCGAAGGTGAGGCGACAGCCGAACCAGATATGCGCGGGCCTCGCCCGTCCATAAGTGCAGGACGAGCTATCAGCGAAGCTGACTGAGGGGAGTGACATTCGTTCATTAGGTCGATTCATCGTCCATTAGGTCGGTGAACGGTGATACTGGTTGTTGGAATCACGCCATTGCAACGACTGATATCGCATTGCAGTGACCTAATGAACGCAAAAACGACCTAATGAATGACGCCAAGCCGGAAGAACAGGCAATCCGACGCCATACGCGGCTACACTAAGAAGCTATGACACAGCTTCGCTTCGCACTCGCCCAGATCGACACCTGCGTCGGCGCGCTTGACGTCAACGCCGCCAAGGTGCTCGACTACTCCCGTAAAGCCGCCGCAGGAAACGCCCAGGTGGTAGTCTTCTCGGAAATGACCCTCACCGGATACCCCATCGAGGATCTGGCCCTGCGCCGCACCTTCCGCCAAGCCGCATGGGACAAGGCCAACGAACTCGCCACCCAGCTCAACGACGACGGCCTCGGCGATCTGTTCGTGGTGGTCGGCACCGTGGGCACCGACCGCAAGACCTCCAAGCCGCGCAACCGACTGGTGGTCTTGCATCAGGGCGTGGTCTGGGCCGGCTACGACAAGCACTTCCTGCCCAACTACGGCGTGTTCGATGAATTCCGCATCTTCTCCGCCGGCGACCGCTCCGTGACCCTCGACGTGGACGGCGCCACCATTGGCGTGGCCATCTGCGAGGACATCTGGCAGGACGGCGGCCCGGTGGCCGACCTGGCCACCAAGAACATCGACCTGCTGCTCACCATCAACGGATCGCCGTATGAGGAAGGCAAGACCAACACCCGTTTTGAGCTCGCCCAGCGTCGTGCCGCCGAGGTTAACGCCCCGGTCATCTACCTGAATCAGGTCGGCGGTCAAGACGACCTCGTCTTCGACGGTGGCAGTTTCGTGGTCGACGCCGACGGCACGCTTATCGAACGCAGCCCGATGTTCATGGAAAACCTGACGTTCTGGGACTTCGATTCCGCCGCCGAACATCAGGCCAAGGCCGAGATCGTTCCGGAACTCGACCCGGACGAAGAGGTATACACCGCCTGCGTGCTCGGCCTCAAGGACTACATGGCCAAGAACCACTTCACCGGCGTGACGCTGGGCCTCTCAGGAGGTATCGACTCCGCACTGGTAGCCGCCATGGCGGCCGACGCATGCGGCGGCGAGAACGTCTGGGGTATCTCCATGCCCTCCATGTACTCCTCCGATGGTTCCAAAGACGACGCCGCTGACCTGGCCTCCAACATTGGCGCCCATTACGAGGTTCAGCCCATTGAGCCATTGTTCAACGCCTACCAACAGCAACTTGATCTCCATGGTGTCTCCGCCGAGAACCTGCAGGCCCGCATCCGCGGTGTGATCGTGATGGCCAGTTCCAATTCGCGCGGTCTGCTCGCCGTGGCCACCGGCAACAAGTCAGAGCTCGCCTGCGGCTACTCGACCATCTACGGCGATGCGGTAGGCGGTTACGCACCCATCAAGGACCTGCTCAAGACCCGCGTCTGGGAGATCAGCCGTTGGCGTAACAAGGCCGCGGCCGCGGGCGTCGGCATCGGTGGGCTCAAGATCGTGGGCAACGAGGACGGCAACACCGGCGTCCCGCTCAAGGACGGCGTGATGATTCCGGTCTCATCCATCGAGAAGGCTCCCTCGGCCGAGTTGCGCCCCGGGCAGAAGGACTCCGACTCCCTGCCCGAATACGCGCTGCTCGACAAGGTGCTCGCCGCATACATCGAGCACGCGCACGGCCGTGCCGACCTGTTAGCCGACGGCTTTGACCAGGCCACCGTAGACACCGTGATGCGATTGGTGGACCGCGCTGAATGGAAGCGCCGCCAATACCCGCTGGGTCCCAAGGTCACGGCCCTCGCGTTCGGACGTGACCGCCGACTGCCCGTCACCAACGCATTCAGGGAATAAACATATATTGCTCCCGCCAGCGGGAGCAAGTAATACCGTTGAGGAGGTACCAATGACAGACGATAACAAGAAGCAGTGGTATTTCAACACCGTCAAGAAGCAGGCCGAGCTGGGCATGGTCTCACCGGTCGAACAGCGCATGGGTCCGTACAAGACCAAGGAAGACGCCGAACATGCGTGGGACATCGTGGTGGACCGCAATGCCAGATGGGAGGAGGAGAACCGGCGCTGGAAGAACTACGGCGCGAAACCCGCACAGGCTCACCCCGAGGATTGACGGTCGAAAACTGGCGGATACGGTTCTGCTGTCAAGCTCAAGACCGAGCTGCTCATCAAACAGCTCATACGAACATCACAGTATGAGCGGTTTCCCATATCTGGAGATGTGCAATAGTCCCATCAATACCTAGAAACCATTGGAATGGTAGCGTTCGCAAAAACAATGTGAGATAGCTCACCCCCAATTTCGGCTTTTCTCAAGCAAGTGCCAACTACACTTGTGAACCAAGGGTTCCGTGAGGATGCGAAACCTACAACCCCATGTAAGGAGTGACATGACCGCAGTGGAAAATGCAGCTGTCTCCCAGGAGGAGCTCGACGCCAAGGCGTGGGCTGGCTTCACCGAGGGCAACTGGCAGAAGGATATCGACGTTCGAGACTTCATCCAGAAGAACTACACCCCGTACGAGGGCGACGAGAGCTTCCTGGCGCCTGCCACCGAGAAGACCAAGCATCTGTGGAAGTACCTCGACGACAACTATCTGGCCGTGGAGCGCAAGCAGCGCGTCTACGACGTTGACACCCACACCCCGGCAGGCATCGACGCCTTCCCGGCCGGCTACATCGAATCTCCGGAAATCGACGACGTGATCGTCGGCCTGCAGACCGACGTGCCCTGCAAGCGCGCCATGATGCCGAACGGCGGCTGGCGCATGGTCGAGCAGGCCATCAAGGAAGCCGGCAAGGAGCCCGATCCGGAGATCAAGAAGATCTTCACCAAGTACCGCAAGACGCACAACGACGGCGTCTTCGGCGTCTACACCAAGGCCATCAAGATCGCCCGCCACAACAAGATCCTCACCGGCCTGCCGGACGCCTACGGCCGAGGCCGCATCATCGGCGACTACCGCCGCGTCGCCCTGTACGGCGTCAACAAGCTGATCGCCTTCAAGAAGCGCGATAAGGACTCCATCCCGTACCGCAACGACTTCACCGAGCCGGAGATCGAGCACTGGATCCGCTTCCGCGAGGAGCACGACGAGCAGATCAAGGCCCTCAAGCAGCTCATCACCCTCGGCAACGAGTACGGCCTGGATCTGACCCGTCCGGCCCAGACCGCCAAGGAAGCCGTGCAGTGGACCTACATGGGCTACCTGGCCTCCATCAAGTCCCAGGACGGCGCCGCCATGTCGTTCGGCCGCAACTCCGCCTTCCTCGACTGCTTCATCGAGCGCGACCTCAAGGCCGGCAAGATCACCGAGACCGACGCCCAGGAGCTCATCGACAACATCGTCATGAAGCTGCGCATCGTGCGCTTCCTGCGTACCAAGGACTACGACAACATCTTCTCCGGCGACCCGTACTGGGCGACCTGGTCCGACGCCGGTTTCGGCGACGACGGCCGTCCGCTGGTCACCAAGACCTCCTTCCGTCTGCTCAACACGCTGACCCTCGAACACCTCGGGCCCGGCCCCGAGCCGAACATCACCATCTTCTGGGATCCGAAGCTGCCGGAAGGCTACAAGCGCTTCTGCGCCAAGATCTCCATCGACACCTCCGCCATCCAGTACGAGTCCGACAAGGAGATCCGCAACCACTGGGGCGATGACGCCGCCATCGCCTGCTGCGTCTCCCCGATGCGTGTGGGCAAGCAGATGCAGTTCTTCGCCGCCCGAGTGAACTCCGCCAAGGCCCTGCTGTACGCCATCAACGGCGGCCGCGACGAGATGACCGGCATGCAGGTCATCGACAAGGGCGTCATCGACCCGATCGCCCCGGAAGCCGACGGCACCTTGGACTACGAGAAGGTCAAGAACAACTACGAGAAGGCGCTCGAGTGGCTGTCCGAAACCTACGTCGAAGCGCTGAACATCATCCACTACATGCACGATAAGTACGCCTACGAGTCCATCGAGATGGCCCTGCACGACAAGGAGGTGTACCGCACCCTCGGTTGCGGCATGTCCGGTCTGTCCATCGCCGCCGACTCCCTGTCCGCCATCAAGTACGCCAAGGTGTACCCGATCACCAACAAGGAAGCCAAGAACCTCGAAGGCCACGAGTACGAGTACGTCGAAGGCGCCGACGACGATCTGGTCGTCGGCTACCGCACCGAGGGCGAGTTCCCGGTCTACGGCAACGACGACGACCGCGCCGACGACATCGCCAAGTGGGTCGTCTCCACCGTGATGGGCCAGGTCAAGCGCCTGCCCGTCTACCGTGGCGCCGTCCCGACCCAGTCCATCCTGACCATCACCTCCAACGTGGAGTACGGCAAGAACACCGGTTCCTTCCCGTCCCGCCACAAGAAGGGCACCCCGTACGCCCCGGGCGCCAACCCGGAGAACGGCATGGACTCGCACGGCATGTTGCCGTCCATGTTCTCCGTCGGCAAGATCGACTACAACGACGCGCTCGACGGCATCTCGCTGACCAACACCATCACCCCCGATGGCCTGGGCCGCGATGAAGCCGAGCGCATCGGCAACCTGGTCGGCATCCTGGACGCGGGCAACGGCCACGGCCTCTACCACGCGAACATCAACGTTCTGCGCCGCGAGACCATGGAGGACGCCGTCGAGCACCCCGAAAAGTACCCGCACCTGACCGTGCGCGTCTCCGGCTACGCGGTGAACTTCGTCAAGCTCACCAAGGAGCAGCAGCTCGACGTCATCTCCCGTACCTTCCACCAGGGCGCCGTCGTCGACTGATGACCAACCCCGCGAACCGCGGCAATGACTAACTGAAGGGGTGGGGCACGGCTCCACCCCTTCCTTATTTTCCACAGACTTTCGCATCATTTGGAACAGGAGGACAACTATGCCCGCAACACCCACGTTCCGCACCACGACCAGGCATATGCTCAAGGAATCGAAGACCTATGCCTCGCAGACTTTGATGGGCGGCCTTTCCGGCTTTGAATCCCCAATCGGACTCGACCGACGTGACCGCCTTTCCGCCCTGAAATCCGGCGATATCGGCTTCGTCCACTCTTGGGACATCAACACCTCCGTGGATGGACCGGGCACCCGCATGACCGTATTCATGTCCGGCTGCCCGCTGCGCTGCCAGTACTGCCAGAACCCGGACACTTGGAAGATGCGCGACGGCAAGCCCGTCTACCTTGACGCCATGATCAAGAAGGTCGATCGTTACAAGGACCTGTTCAAGGCCACGCATGGCGGTATCACCTTCTCCGGCGGCGAATCCATGATGCAGCCCGCCTTCGTCTCGCGCGTGTTCCACGCCGCCCGGGAGATGGGCGTGCACACCTGCCTCGATACGTCCGGCTTCCTCAACACGAGCTACACCGACGAGATGCTCGAGGACATCGACCTATGCCTGCTCGACGTCAAATCCGGTGACGAACGGACCTATCACGAGGTCACCGGCGGCACCCTGCAGCCCACCATCGACTTCGGGCAGCGGTTGGCCAAGGCCGGCAAGAAGATCTGGGTGCGTTTCGTGCTGGTCCCGGGGTTGACCGACTCCGAGGAGAACGTCGAAAACGTGGCGCGGATCTGCGAGACCTTCGGCGACGCCATCGAACACGTCGACGTGCTGGGATTCCACCAGCTGGGCCGGCCGAAGTGGCACGAACTGCGCATCCCATACCCGCTGGAGAACCAGAAGGGACCCAACGCCGCCACTCGCGAACGGGTGGCCAACCAGTTCAAGGACCACGGCTTCACCGTGTTTTAAATTGCAGGGCCGAACCGCGCGTAAATACCACGATTCGGCCCGTTCGCCCATACCCTAGAGATATGGCCGACATCTACGCATTTCCTATGGGAGCGTCCAATGACGGACGCCCCGTACGCCCTCAGGGTGTGCCGGATGAAGTATGGGCAGCTGTCGAATCCGTCAGCACCATGAAGCGCATCCATGACGTGCGCTATCGGGAGATTCCCGTGCCTTCCACCTTGGCCGATTATGGTATCGGCGTGGAATTCGAAGCGGGAGAGTGTGCCCTCGGCGATGCCTTTTCCGCCGGTCTTGGCAACGATGCCGAATCACGAATCGCCACAGGCTGGATCATGATGCTTTATGCTCATGAGCTGCGCATTGACTGGGATTCCAACTGGCGTTGCGTGGCGTTCGCGCGGCTGCCGCTGGAAACCGCCGAAAACGATTCTCTGACCCCCGGCATGTACTGGGATGACATGTGCGACTATTTCGACGGCATCGAGCCGGATTCGGTATCCGGCACAGTCACCGTGACCCAAAACACGGCTTTTGGTTCGATGTCTGGCTCCACCAGCGCCGGGTGTGAGATTCGCGTCTCATGGACCCCGCTTGACGGGACCGGACCGGACGGTACTATGGACGCCGGCGCACAAATCCGCTCGTGGGCCGCATTCATCAGATCCACCATCCGTTTTGAGGAGGATGACGCCAGTTGAGTGACGTCCGTGACACCGAACCCCGACTGCTGAAAGAGCCTCGCGGGGGAGTGCCCGATGTCACTTCGACGCTGGATGGCTATCATCGTGCCTGCGATGCGCTGGCCGAGGCGACGGGCTCGCTGGCCGCCGACGCCGAACGTGCGTCTGGATTCCGCTATGGACATGAGGATTGGCTGATTCAGTTCAAACGTGAAGGCGCGGGCATCGCCTTGCTTGATCCCGTCGCCCTGACACGGGCCGGAGCTGACTGGAATGAATTCAATGACGCCGTGGGCGACGCTACGTGGATTCTGCATGATTCTCTGATGGACTTGCCTGGATTCGCCGAAATCGGACTCAAACCCAAGGCCTTGTTCGACACGGAAATAGCGGCGCGATTGCTCGGCCTGCACCGCTTCGGTCTGGCCGCCGTCACCGAACATTACCTCGGCATCACGCTGGCCAAAGAGCATTCCGCCGCCGATTGGTCCTACCGTCCGCTGCCGCGCGACTGGCGCAACTATGCTGCGCTCGACGTGGAGGTGCTTATCGAACTCGAAACCTTGATGCGTCGTGACCTGAAAGCCGCAGGCAAGGATGAGTGGGCCGCTGAAGAGTTTTCTCACGCTTTGGTTGCGGGCCTTGCCCCGCGCAAACTGCATCCGATTCCTTGGCTGCGTATCTCGCGCATCACCCAGCTGAGTCGTGATCCAAGGGGCTTGGCCATCGCCAAATCCCTATGGGAGGAGCGCGACCGGCTCGCCCGGCAATACGATATTGCCCCCAGCCTGTTATTGACCGATTCGTCAATCATCGAGGCCGCGACCAACAAGCCGCACAATGCCGCCCAATTCCGCGCGCTCCGATCCCTGAACGAGCGTGTGCGCATCCATACCGGTACCGAGCAGGACAAAATGTTCGAGCGGTACGCGCCGATTCAGCGTACAGTCAAACCGAAGGTCTGGAAGCAGGCCATCGACCGAGCCATGGCCCTGAAGCCCACCCAATGGCCTACCATGCCTGCCCCCGAACAGGGCGAAAACGGTGTGGTGAACGCGCCCCGATCCATGCGACTGTGGCAACAGCGCCATCCGGAGCGTTATGACCGTCTGCAACGGGTACGGCGTGTGATCAACCGCATCGCCGAAGACACCCGCACGCCGGCCGAGATGATCATCAAGCCACAGGCCCTACGCAACCTGTGCTGGGTGGAAGACCCGGTGGAAGTGGACGTCGAGGCGTTCCTGATCGAGCAGGGCGCAAGGAACTGGCAGGTGAAACTCATTGCACCGTCCGTAAGTGGCGTTATCATGTAGAGGTTGCCTTACGGCAGAACTGTAAGAAATAACGACTTTTGAGGAGTCATTAGCGTGAAGATCAGCGTTCGTAACCTCGAGCCCACCAAGGTGAAGCTCACCGTCACTGTTGAACCGGAAGAGCTCAACCCGTATCTGGATGCGGCCCGTAAGGAAATCGCCAAGCAGGTGAACGTTCCCGGCTTCCGTAAGGGCCACGTTCCCGGCAAGATCATCGACCAGCGCATCGGTTTCGCCGCCGTCGCCGGTGAGGCCGTGAACGACGCGGTCCCGGAGCTGTACTCCAAGGCCCTGGATGAGAAGAAGATTCGTCCGATGGCTCAGCCGGAGTTCGACGTGCAGGATGTTCCGCAGTCCGCCAACGACGAGACCAAGCTGAAGTTCACCGCCACCGTCGAGCGTCGTCCTGACATCGAACTGCCGGAAATCGACGGTCTTGAGATCGCCATCTCCAAGCCGGAAGTCAAGGATGAGGACGTCGACAAGCGCCTCGAGACCCTGCGTCAGCGCTTCGGCACCTTGGTCGGCGTGGACCGCCCGGCCGCCAAGGGCGACTTCGCCAACATCGACCTGACTGCTGAGATTGACGGCGAGACCGTCGACTCCCAGGAAGGCGTGAGCTACGAGCTCGGCTCCAACACCATGCTCGACGGTCTGGACGAGGCCCTTGACGGCCTGTCCGCCGGCGAGGAGACCACCTTCGAAGGCACGCTGGAAGCCGGCGAGCACGAGGGTCAGAAGGCCACCGTGAAGGTCAAGGTCAACTCCGTCAAGGCTGAGGAACTGCCGGAGCTGGACGATGAGTTCGCTTCCGAAGCTTCCGAGTTCGACACCCTGGACGAGCTCAAGGCCGACATCCGCAAGGCTGCCGCTCAGGACGCCGAAGGCCGTCAGGCCACCGAGGCCCGCGATGCCTTCATCGCCAAGCTGCAGGAAGGCCTCGAGATCCCGGTGCCGAAGGGCGTCAAGGCCAACATGGTCGAAGAGCAGCTCAAGGGCCTGACCCCGGACCCGGAGAAGGCCACCAAGGAGCAGAAGGCTCAGGCCGAGGAGACCGTGGAGAAGGATCTGCGCGATCAGATGGTGCTCGACGCTCTGGCCGAGAAGCTGGACGTTCAGGTGTCCCAGTCCGACGTGTTCAACTTCCTCGCTTCCATCGCCCAGCAGTACGGCATGGACCCGAACAACTTCATCCAGGCCATCATCAAGAACGGCCAGCTTGGCTCCGCTGTGCAGGAAGTCGCCCGCTCCAAGGGTCTGCTCGCCGGCATGCGCGCCGTCAAGTTCACCGCTGATGGCGAGGTTGTGGACCTCTCCGGCTTCCTGGGCGAGGCCGCTGAGGACGAAGAGTCCGAGTCCGTCGAGGCCGCTTCCGCTGCTGCCGCCGTGGCCGACGAACTGTCCGCCAAGGATGACGCCAAGGATGCTGAGTGAGCATAGCCTCATCGCGTTAGCGTGATTGTTTGAGCCCGGAGTCGTGTTTCACGGTTCCGGGCTCTTCATATTCTGGCAAAAGGACTATTTCTTTGGCTCCCCTCTTTGAGGGGAGCTGTCGAGCGTAGCGAGACTGAGGGGGAGTTCCCAAGGCATACTCGTTGCATAGGGTGCGGAGGTTGACATGCAGCCAACGGTTACTATCAAACGCCTTGGTTGGCTCGCTGCGGCGACCATTGTGCTCGGCGTGCTCATCGGTGTGGGAGCAGGTCTGCTGACCCTGTTGCTCTACGGCGTTGAACATGTGCTGCTCGGCTACATCGAAGGCCCAGAATTGTCTGGTCCATTCGGCGTGCCCGCTGCACGCCGTGCGATATCGGTGACCGTGGGACTCGGCATCGCGGGCATTATCTGGTATCTGTTACGCCGCAAAACGACTGCGGTATCTTCAGTCAAGAAGGCCGTGGCAGGGGAGCGAATGCCTTTCTGGCAGACCATTGTGCATGTGGTGTTGCAGATTTTCATCGTCGGCTCCGGCGCCTCGATCGGCCGAGAAGTCGCCCCACGCGAACTCGGCACCATGATCGCGCAACGTTTCTGCGACCTGTTCCATATCGAGGGCGTTGACGGCATCGACCGGCGCATGGTGGTGGCAGTGGCTGCCGGTGCCGGTCTAGGAGGCGTCTATGACGCGCCACTGGCCGGCATGTTCTTCGCCGTCGAAATCCTATTGGTGGATGTGACGATCGAAAAGGTTGCCTTTGGACTGGGCATGTCTGCCATTGCCGCATTCGTGGCGGTTGCGATCAAAGGGCATTGCCTGTTCTACGACATTACCGCCATGCAACCGGAATCCACGCCAACGTTAATGCTGTTCGCTCTGATCTGCGGTGCGGCATGTGGAGTGGGCGGCGCGTTGTTCCGAAAAGGTTCGCAATGGGCGGAAGCGCACAAGCCGACCGGTAAGGCCATTCTGTGGCAGATGCCGCTGGCTGGTTTCATCACCGGTTTGGTGGCGATTGTTGTGCCGCAGGTGATGGGCAACGGCCGTGCCGCAGCGCAACTTGGATTCAGCACGTTCATTCCTGAAACCGCTGGCACTGCTGGTGCCATGCAGTCGGCATCTTCATCGGCCGCCTCTCCATGGAACTTGCTTACGGGCGGCGGTAATGTATCCGATTCGGCCTCTGGCGGGGGATCGGGCTCTGGAATGGCCTCGTTCTGGGCCATGCTTCAGGGTGGGAGCGGCTCTTCTGGATCCGGGATGAACGCCGGTTTCCCGCTGTCCCAGTCCAATATCTGGATGTTGCTGGGTGTGTTGGCACTCACCTTTGTCACCAAAGCGCTGGTGACGCTGATGACCATTCGCTCCGGTGCATCGGGCGGTGTGCTGCAGCCCGGCATCGCATTAGGTTCTACGCTGGGTGCGATGCTCGGCCTCGTATGGATACTGATGTTTCCGACCGATTCGGTAACCGCGTGTGCCTTGATTGGTGCGGCTTCGTTGCTTTCGGCTTCACAGCAGGCACCGCTTATGGCCATGTGCTTAGTGATGGAGCTGAGCGAAGCGCCGATTAGCTTCTTTGTGCCGGTCGGCATGGCCGTGGCCACGTCGTCGTTGATATCAAAGTGGTTGCTGAGTCGTAAGTAAGTAGATACATATATTCTGGCTCCCCTCTCTGAGGGGAGCCGAGGTAAAGAAAGCTATGTCAGAAAATACAGAAATTCGCTCGGCACTTGAATTGCTTGCCGCCGAGCCGCTCACTGAGCAGATTGACTACTATCGAAAGCCATTCATGGTGTTATGGGCCGCCATTCAGGAGGCAGCCAGCGATGTGGCCGAAGACTACGACTTACCTGCGGATATGGCCCAATTATGGGTGGCCGAACAGATGCGCCAAGTCGCCGATTCACTGGTCGATCGGCTCGCGGAAAAAGCCGTGGCCCATGGTGTCAGCAAGTCCAACGTAGCGCGAGCCGCCGGTGCCAGCCCCGCCAATGCCGCCCGTCGCTTCCCGCGTCTGGGCGACGATGCCGCCTCCCAGACCCGTCTCCTCATTGATGACGTCCTCGATACCCTTGAATAAAACCTCCCACTGATGAGGGAGGTGTCTCGCCGAAGTCGAGATGGAGGGAGAGAAGTCAACAAAAGACGAGGGAGGTGGCTCGACAAAGTCGAGACGGAGGGAGAGATATCCTACGCTACCCGCCAAAAAGCACGCGAAAAGCCGACTTCAGTCGCTTCAAGGCGGTAGTCTGAACAATGTTCGAGTAATTAGAAGGAGAATCAAGGTGAGCAATACCTTTGCGACCTTGCCGGTCATGGCGGGCGATGACGTCCCGGCCGGCCCCGTCGACCCGATTTTCAACCGTCTGCTCAAAGACCGCATCATCTGGATGGGTGAAGAGGTCAAGGACGATATGGCCAACCGCATCTGCGCTCAGCTGCTGATGCTGGCCGCCGAAGACCCGAAGAAGGATATCTGGCTGTACATCAATTCGCCGGGCGGCTCCATCACCGCCGGTATGGCCATCTACGACACCATGCAGCTCATCGAGCCGGACGTGGCGACCGTGGGTCTGGGCATGTGCGCCTCCATGGGCCAGTTCCTGCTGAGCTCCGGCACCAAGGGCAAGCGTTACCTGACCTCGCACGCCCGTGTGCTCATGCACCAGCCCTCCGGCGGCATTGGCGGCACCGCCACTGACGTGTGCATCAACGCCGAGCTCATCATGGACATGAAGAAGACCATGAGCGAGCTGACCGCCGAACAGACCGGCCACACCCTCGAGGAAATCTACCGCGACAACGAATACGACCACTGGTTCACCGCCCAGGAAGCCCTCGACTATGGCTTCGTGGACAAGCTCGTGACCACGCCGGACACCATCGGCAACAACCAGCAGGGGGAGTGAGACTCATGGCAAGTGAAGAAGCAAAGTTCGCCGCCCGTGCCGACCGCTTGGCCGGCCGTCAGGGCGTAGCCGGTTTCATGCCGGACGCCGCCCGCGCAGCCCAGCCCGCGCCGACCAACCGTTACATCATGCCGCAGTTCGTGGAGAAGACCCCGTATGGCATGAAGACCCAGGACGCCTACTCCCGCCTGTTCGAGGACCGCATCATCTTCCTCGGCGTGCAGGTGGACGACGCCTCCGCCGACGACGTGATGGCCCAGCTGCTGGTCCTCGAATCCCAAGATCCGAACCGTGACGTGATGATGTACATCAATTCACCCGGCGGTTCGATGACGGCCATGACCGCCATCTACGACACCATGCAGTACATCAAGCCCGACGTGCAGACCGTGTGTCTCGGCCAGGCCGCCTCCGCCGCCGCCATTCTGCTGGCCTCCGGCACCGAGGGCAAGCGCCTGATGCTGCCGAACGCCCGTGTGCTCATCCACCAGCCGGCCATCGACCAAGGCTTCGGCAAGGCCACGGAGATCGAGATTCAGGCCAAGGAAATGCTGCGTATGCGCGAATGGCTGGAGGAGACCCTCGCCAAGCACACCGGCCAGGACGTCGAGAAGATTCGCCGCGACATCGAAGTGGACACTTTCCTGACCGCTCCTGAAGCCAAGGAATACGGCATCGTGGACGAGGTGCTGGAACACCGCCAGTAAAACTTCCGGACATTGCAATACCCTCGGTCGGCAACGACCGGGGGTATTGTATTTCAAGGATGACAATGATAATGCGCAGCGTGGCGGTTCGACGGTGCGGCGCAGTCGGCAAAGGAGAATCATGGGACGTGTGGTGAGCTACAACGAGGACGTACCCCGTTGCACGTTCTGCGGCAAAACCGAACGTCAGGTCAGAAAACTGGTGGCCGGTCCCAACGCCTCCATCTGCGATGAATGCATCGCCCTGTGCGTGGACATCATCTCCGAGGAGCGTGTCAAAGATGCCGAGGTCAATTCGCTGAGCCTGCCCAAGCCCGCCCAGATCTTCGATTATCTCAACCGCTACGTCATCGGTCAGGAGAATGCCAAGCGCGCATTGTCCGTAGCCGTATACAACCATTACAAGCGCGTCAATATGGAGCTTCAGGAGTCCGCTGAACAGCTCGACGGGAATAACGGGCACAGTGGCCAGACCGGCGAACAAGCCAAGCAATCCGCTCCCGCCCAGACGCGTGCTACCCGCCGCAACAGTGACCCTTTGGCTGACGTTGAGGTCGCCAAATCAAACATTCTGTTGCTCGGCCCCACCGGTGTGGGCAAAACCTATCTTGCACAGGCGTTGGCCCGCGTAATGAACGTGCCATTCGTCATCACCGACGCCACCACCCTGACCGAGGCCGGCTATGTAGGCGACGATGTGGAAACCGTGCTCCAACGTCTTCTCCAAGCCGCGGATGGCGACGTAAGCCGAGCCCAGCACGGCATCATCTACATTGACGAAATCGATAAGATCGCGCGCAAATCAGGTGAGAACACCTCCATCACCCGTGACGTGTCCGGTGAGGGCGTTCAGCAGGCGTTGCTGAAGATTTTGGAAGGCACCATCGCCTCCGTGCCGTTGGAGGGCACGCGCAAGCATAAGGAGCAGGACACTGCGCAGATGGACACACGCGGCATCCTATTCATCTGCGGCGGTGCGTTCGTGGGACTGACGGATATTGTTCGCAAGCGATTGGGCCGTCGAGAGACCGGCTTCGGCGCGAATTGGCACGACGCCGACATGAAAGACGAGGAATTGCTCGAACAGGTCAATGCCGATGATCTGGCCGAGTTCGGGCTGTTGCCTGAGTTCATCGGACGTTTGCCGGTCACCAGTGTGCTGAAGGAACTTACCGTAGACGATCTGACGGCGATTCTCACCCAGCCAGCCAACGCGCTGATCAAGCAGTACCGTAAGCTGTTCGCCGTCGACGGCGTCGACCTGCAGTTCACCGAACAGGCCATTCGGGCGATTGCTGATATCGCCATCAAGCAGGGGACCGGCGCACGCGGGTTGCGTTCGATTATCGAACGTACGTTGCAGGACACGATGTTCCAGTTGCCGAGTTTGGATGATGTGAAGCAGGTGATTGTGGACAAGGCGTCCGTAGAGGGTTCCAGTACGCCCAAACTCCTGCGCGAAGCCGTGGATGTGCCGCAGGGACGCCTCAAAGTTGCGTAGTCGGTTTTGCTTGACCGAGTCCGTACACATGCGGCGTGAGGCCAGTAAATACGCCGTTGCGGTGGCGATTAGGATGGTGCGACTCGCCGCAACACGCCGAGTTGCATTCATCTGAACGGCGTGTATTATATATCGAGTTGTCTGAAAAGACAACATGCGCCAGTAGCCCAGCGGATTAGAGCAGCTGACTACGGATCAGCAGGTCGCAGGTTCGAATCCTGTCTGGCGCACAGTAAGCCTCGAAAGCGAAATGCTTCCGAGGCTTTTCCAATTGTATTGGCCCGTTTGAGTCGGCCACACAAGGGTGGGGTAAGGTTGCCCTTCGCGACTCAGCCCGGAGCGGAACGTCCTGAGATATTCCGTACTATTACATACGGTTCATCCAAGAGAGTACAGCAAGGAGACGCGATGGCCACGACCGCCGGCGCGAAGAAGGGACTTTGGTCCACCATCAGGCGAATCGCCGCCTCAGACCGTATTTCCGGACTCATCATGCTCGGCTTCGCGCTCACCGGCCTGGTGCTCGCGAACCTGCCCGCCACCGCGCATGCGTTCGAGACCGTAGCGGAAACGCATCTGTTCATCCCCTACACCAATCTCGACCTGCCGATTGGCCATTGGGCCCAGGATGGTCTGCTTACCATCTTCTTCCTGACCGTGGGCCTCGAACTGAAGCAGGAACTCACCACCGGCTCGCTCGCCAATCCGAAAGCGGCCGCCGTGCCGATGCTGTGCGCGGTGGGCGGCATGATCGCCCCGCCCATCCTGTTCCTGGCCGTCACGGCATTGTTCTCTCAGATCGGGCCTGGTGAACCCGGCACGCTGATTCTGACCACCACCGGCAGCAGCATCCCGTTCTCGGAGATGTCGCACGGCTGGGCAGTGCCCACCGCCACGGATATCGCGTTCTCACTGGCCGTGCTCGCCCTGTTTGCCAAGGCCCTACCCGGTTCGATCCGCGCGTTCCTGATGACGCTTGCCACCGTCGATGACCTGCTGGCCATTATTTTGATCGCCGTATTCTTCTCCTCGATCAACGCCTGGTATTGGTTCATCGGCATCGTCGTGTGCGCCGTCATCTGGGCATACCTCGTACGACTGAAAAAAGTGCCGTGGATCGCGGTCGGCATCGTCGGCGTCCTCGCTTGGATCATGATGTTCGAGGCAGGCGTGCATCCCACACTGGCCGGCGTGCTGGTTGGCCTGCTGACCCCCTCCCGTGAAATGCACGGCGAACTTTCACCGCGTGCCGAACGCTATGCCAACAAGCTTCAGCCATTCTCCGCACTGCTGGCCCTGCCCATCTTCGCCCTGTTCGCCACCGGCGTGCACTTCGAGTCGGTGAGCCCGCTGTTGTTGGCTTCGCCGTTGGTCATTGCACTGATTGTGGCTTTGGTGGTCGGCAAACCTCTGGGCATCATCACCACCGCATGGCTGGCCACGCATGTGGGCGGGCTCAAGATGGCCAAGGGGCTGCGCGTGCGCGACATGATTCCCGCTGCCGTCGCCTGCGGCATTGGCTTCACTGTGTCCTTCCTCATCGCCTCGCTGGCGTACAAGAACGCGGAACTTTCCGCTGAGGCGCGCTTCGGCGTGCTGGTGGCCTCCCTGATCGCCGCCGCGATTTCCGGTGTGCTGCTGAGCCGTCAGTCCAAGAGATTCGAGAAGGCCGCAGCCGCGCAGGCTGCCGCCGCCGAGGCGTTGGCCGATGCCGAAGCCGGCGAATCGATTGATGGCAATGGCACCGGGCAGCCAAGCCGCACCACAAAGCCCACCACGCCCACGGAACACCCCGGCACCCTCGCCGACGGCACCGCCAGTGTGGAAATCGACTTCCGCCACTGATGGCTAAGACGGTCCCTACTCCGTTGTTGGCCTTGTTTCGCGGAAAACGTACGCAGAGCTTCAGGCGCTAGAATGCGAAGAGTCGATAGCACCGTACAGGAGGACATTGGATGGCAAAGAAGCAGAAGAAATCCAAGAAGAACGGCGGCAAAAAGGCCGTTGAAGCAAAGAATCCAGCCGAGGCCGCGTCCCAGCCCGCAGTCGTGGACGATATGGAACCACTGGAAGCCACAGCTGCGAATGATACGGCAACGTTGGAGGCTGAGACGGCAACTGAGGCTGCGGCCACACCGGTGAACCCGGTCGACTTGGAGGAGGCTTCGCCGCTGGGCGACACCTATCATCGCGGCCCGGTGATTCTACGCGGCCAGATGATTCCCTCGGACAACACCACCGCCAACCTGCTGAAACCCGACCGGGACACCGACTGGCTGCACATGGACCCATGGCGTGTGCTGCGCATCCAATCGGAATTCGTGGACGGCTTCGGGGCGCTCGCCGAGCTCGGACCTGCAGTCTCAATTTTCGGCTCCGCACGCACCCAGCGCACCGAATCGATCTACAAGGCGGCACGGCGCATGGGTAGCCAGATAGCCAAGCGCAACATCGCCGTCATCACCGGCGGTGGTCCCGGCATCATGGAAGCCGCGAATAGGGGAGCGGCACTGGCCGGCGGCAAATCCGTGGGACTCGGCATCGAATTGCCGCACGAGCAGGGGGTGAACCAGTGGGTGAACCTCGGCATGAGCTTCCGGTACTTCTTTGTGCGGAAGACCATGTTCGTCAAGTATTCCTCGGGCGTGATTGTGTGCCCGGGCGGCTTCGGCACACTGGATGAGATGTTCGAGCTGCTGACCTTGGTCCAGACCCACAAGGTGGCGAATATTCCGGTGGTGCTCTACGGCAAGGAATACTGGCAGGGGCTCTTTGACTGGCTCAACGGTCCGGTGGCCGAGCACGGCATGATCTCGACGATCGACCCGAAACTGGTCACCGTAACCGACGACGCCGACGAAGCCGTGGACGTGGCCGTCAGCGCAATCGTGAGATAAGCGAGATAGAGTGGCTCCCCTCTCCGAGGGGAGCCAAGGACAGAGTTACTTTTTGTAGGCGATGAGCAGGCCGGTGCCGTCAGGGGTGAGCGTGGACTCGAAACCTTCGTCATCTTCGACGGTGGCGAGCAATTCACGCATGGCGATGGCCTTGTCGCTGCGGTCGGCCGGATTGATCACGCCGCCCTGACCGTCCTCCAACACCAGCACATCGGTGAACACGATCACGCCGTGCGCGCGCAGCAGACGGGAGGCCTGGGCGAACGTGGCGGCATAGTTCTCGGCGTCGCCCGCCACCACGATCAGATCGTAATCATTGGCGTTGAGGCGCGGCAGAAACACGCTGGCCGGAGCATTCACCGCACGCAACGTGGTGTCGGTCTCATCCTGTAGCTCGGCGAACGCCTTGCGAATCAGCGCGATGCCCTGAGCGGTGGAATCGACCGCAGTCAGCAGGCCCTTGCTATCCAGCGCATGGGCGAGCTGCAAGGTTTCCACCAGCGAGCCGGTGCCCACGGCGATGACCGAAGCGGCGCCGGTGATGTGCACCAGCATGCCCAGCAGACGGGCCTGCGCCGCCGAACCCTGCAACTGGCCGGACTCGTCGGCGGCCGTACGGGCGTCGGTCAACGCATCGGATTCACGTTCGCGCGCGTGTTCCTCGGTGAATTCCCATGCCTTGGCGAGGTTGGTGTACTGCGTTCTGTCCATAATTCGTTCCTTCATGTCTTCTCTCGTGCGGGCACCCGGCGGATGCATCGACGCATGTGCTTAGACGATCGCCGCAGCCAGCCGCGGCGCGGCTTAGCGCTCGCGGACCTTGGCCACGATCTGCCACATCTCCTCGCCCACATCGATGCCGCGCGGGCAGTGGCGGGAGCAGGCGCGCACGGACTGGCAGGCGGCCACGCCGTCGGCGGTGTCGATGGCGTCCATACGCTCCATGGCCTTGGTGTCGCGAGAATCGTTGACGAAACGGGAGGCCCAAATCAGCGCGGCCGGGCCGATGAAAGCGTCGCCGCCGGCGTACACCGGGCAGGCGCCTTCGCACACGCCGCAGGCGATGCAGTTGCTCAGCAGCTCGTATTTGGCGAGTTGTTCGGGGTTCTGCAGGTATTCGAACACGTCCACCTTGCCTTCGGCGGTGGTGGCGAGCACGCCGTCCGCCTGAAGATATGGGGTGAGCTTCCTTATTTGGTTGAGCATCGGGTCGATGTCGGCGATGAGGTCGCGCTGCGGCGGGAAGCCGGGCAGGGATGCCAGTTCGATGACTCCCAGCGAGCCGTTTGCGGCCGAGTCCTGGTCGGCTGCCGCGTTTGCGTCGTTTTCCGCGGAATCGTCGGATTCTTCGGACTCGGTGCCGGTGTGCCGGAACCCTTCGTCATCGACTTCGGGGATGGCGCCGGGCTGCTTGGCCCAATCGCGGATGGTGGCCGTGCACAGCAGGGTGGGGGTGCCGTTGATGGCCACGGCGTCCGAACCGCACATGCCGTGACCGCACGAATAGCGGAAGGCCAGCGTCGGGTCGACGGTGCGTTTGATGGTCAGCAGGCAGTCGAGCACGGTGTCCGAGGGGCGCGCGGGAATCGTGTATTCCTGCACCCACTGCTTGCCGCGCGGACGACGGCGTGCCGCCGAATCCGAGCCGCCGCCGAACGGGGAGTTTTTCTTGGCGAACGGGCTGCCGCCGCGTGCACGTTCGGCGCGCTCGGGTCGCGGCGTGAAACGATGCACTTGCAGGGTAACCGTCGTGTTGCTCGCCTCAGCCATGTTCTGCCTCCATGAAACAGTGGGATGTCAAGTCCAATAATCAGCCAACCTATTGTGCCACAAGCCCTAGGCGGCTTGGTATTACCACCAGCGGATCAGTACTCGCGCTTCTTGGGTGGATAGTCGGTGATGTGCACCGGCTTGAAACTTGCCGGACCATCATCGGCGACCATCGAGTGAGCAAGGAAATGCTCATCGTCGCGTTCGGGGAAATCAAGGCGTTGCATGGATCCGCGGGATTCCTGACGGGATTCGGAAGCGTGCAGCATGGCCTCGGCCAGTTCGATTAGATGACGGACTTCCCAGATGGCGGTGACCTCCTGATTGAAAGCGGCGGTCTTGTCATGGGCCCGCAAGGTATCGGCAACCGGTGTGATGTCGTTGTTGATCTGAGTCAACGCCGTATCGATGGTCTGAGCGGTGCAACGTACGGCCAGAGCCTGCTCCATCACTGATCCGAGTTGGGCTATGAGCTGATAAGGATTGGCGGTGGGCCCGCCATCGTCTGAATCGTCCATCGGTCCGGCGAGCAGTTCGTCAAGCTCTGCCTTGCGGGAATCGGCAGCCTGATCGGCGGCATCGGTCAGCATGTCATCGGCCGAATCTTCGGCCATAGGGGAGTCAACCGGGTTCTCGACGATGCGTGCGGCCATCGTCTGACCAGCACGTGTACCGAACAGGCAGGCGTCGAGCAGAGAATTGCCGCCCAGACGATTCGCACCATGTACGGAGACACAAGAGCATTCGCCAGCGGAGAACAGTCCATCGACTACCTGCACGGCACCGTCGGCCCAACGGTACACCTCGCCATTGGTGGTGATGGGGATGCCGCCCATCGTGTAATGCGCAGTGGGCTTGATAGGCACCAGGTCCTTGGCCGGATCGAGGTTCGCGTACTGCTCGATGGTTTCGACCACCTGCGGTAGCACTTCCTTCATACGTTCGGGGTCGATGCCGGTCATGTCCAGCCAGACGCAGTCCTTCGGACCATCCGGGTCCTTCGGGTCGGCGACGCCGCGGCCGGCGTCGATCTCCGCCATGATGGAGCGGGAGACCACGTCTCGCGCGGCCAGATCCCTATGCTCTGGGGCGTAGCGTTCCATAAACGGCTCACCGTCGGCGTTCCTCAGGATGCCGCCTTCGGCGCGGGCCGCCTCGGACAGCAGGATGCCGGTGTGCGCGAGTCCGGTGGGGTGGAATTGCACAAATTCGATGTCCTCCAGCTGCAGGCCGGCGGCCAAGGCCAATGCCATGCCGTCGCCGGTCAGGTCCCAGGAATTCGATGTGGTATGGAACAGTCGGCCCGCGCCACCGGTGGCAAGCAGCACGTTGCGCGCGTGGATGGCCTGAATCTTGCCCGAATGCGTGTCAAATGCCACGATGCCGGCCGCCTGCTTGCCGTCGTCGGCGAGCACCAGATCGGTCACATACCATTCCTCGGCGAACTCGACGCCTGCCGCCACGCACTGCTGCCACAAGGCGTGCAGAATCTGGTGGCCGATGCGGTCGGCCGCATAGGCGGCGCGCTTGACCGGGGCACCGCCGAACTCGCGCGTGTGGCCGCCGAACCGGCGCTGGGCGATATGCCCGTCATCGGTACGGGAGAAGGCCACGCCCTGACGCTCCAGGTTGATCACGGTCTGCGGCGCGTATTCGGCGAGCAGTTTGGCCGCGTCCTGGTCGACGAGCCAGTCGCCGCCCTTGATGGTGTCGTAGTAATGCCAGTGCCAGTCATCGGACTCCACATTGCCCAGGCTCGCGGCGATGCCGCCCTCGGCCGAACCGGTGTGCGAACGCAGCGGCTGCAGTTTGGAGACCACGAGGATCTTCGGGTCCACGCCTTGTTCCTTGAGCTCGGTGATTTTGGGGGAGCGCAGCAGTCCCAACGCCGCCGACAGGCCGGCCGCTCCGGCGCCGACGATCACCGCATCATACATATCTTCCAAACGTTTCGGACTCATGGGTTCGATTCTCGCACACCCGCCGAACAGTCTTCGAGCCGTGTCATGGAAGCCGATTAGCCGACACGGCTGCTCAGCTTGAGTATGCCGGCATCCCGCTCGATCACTCCCTTCAGCTCCAATGCGCCGAGTAGCTCAAGTATGGTGCCGATATTGGGAATCTCGTCGGGTACCGTCTCTCGCGCCACACGCAATAGTGCGTCCGGAGTGACGATGAGATGTCGTTTACGGCATTCACGAATCAATGCCACTAATGTGCGCTCCATTTCCGGCAGCTTGGCGATAATGATACGTTGTTGGGCTTCCTTCTCGGGATCGGGCTTCGGCTTGACACGAAGATCCGGCATCTGATGCGACGAGGGCAGCTCTTCACCCTTGCTCTTGTTGGCACCGGTCCCGGCGGTTGCGCTCGCCGGCCCATCCTTGGATTGAACGAGTGTAGGCTGAGTATGCTTGGTCTTAAGACGTTTCGAATGGCCTGGATCTTGTGACGACTCCTGTGACGCCGATGATTCCGAGGATGCTGGCGATAACGGAGTCGTTGCCGGCACTTCCATGGCCTCCTCGTTTTCGGACGAGTCCTGACCTGTGGATTTCGATATGCCTGGGCATGCTCCCATAACGGGTTTGTGCCGTTCATGGCATATATCCTCGGTGGATGTGGCGGCACACAGAATCATCGCTCGGTGGTCGCCGATCATCTTATTGCACCCGGCGTTGCAAGGCTGATTGATGTCACCGGGAACCGCATACACTTCGCGCAGCAATTCACATGCCCATCCCGCGGTGTTGAGCGCTCCGGAACGCAACCGGGCTTGCGTCACAATCAATGTGGAAGACATGGCCGCGATAATGCGGTTGCGGAGTAGAAAACGACGGGCTTCGGGAATCGTCCCTGGACACAGTTCACTGATCAGTGCACCACCCTGTGCCTCGATACGTTCGAACAGCGTGCGGTTACGCATCGGTCCGATATGGTTGAGCCCGCCGGCGAATACGGCAACGGTTCTGCCCACATTGGCGGGCATTCTGCCGTGCAGCGCATTCAACGCTCCCCAATGTGCCGCCGCATCCGTTCCCATCGCGCCTCCGGACACGACCAGATGCCCGGCAACGGCTGCCTGTTCGGCTACGGTGTGCGCCACATACCGGCCATATTCGGTCACGTCCCGTGAACCGACGATGCCGACCGGTTTGGCGCAACTGGTCAATGCGCGTGGATCGCCTTTGATCCACAAACACAGCGGTGGCGCCCAATCGGAGCGAATGGACAGGTCGGCCAACTGCGAGGGCCAACATGGATGGCCAGGGCCGATAATCCATTGCGTGCCATCCATAGTGAACCAGTCAGCCAGTTGGATGATGTCTTGCGAGGGCAGGTCCATCATGCGGTTATGCCAGCCGGCCAGTGCATTGCGGAAGGAGCGCATCGCGTTCGCCGACGCCTTGCGGCCCCATCGAGTGAGGCCGTCCACGAACATGCGGTCAATACGTGACAGCGCCGGGCCGCAGATTTCAGATGGCTGGCTTGGATGGGATTGCGCCAACGCGTGCCAGAGGGATTCGGCGCTTTCCGCGCCTTTGAGCGTGGCGTACATCATCACATCCGCCCCATCAAGACAGAACGTGAGCGCGGCGCGGTATAACGTATCCGTGGGAGGCATGGGAATGGTGCGCGAAACAGCGAGGCCCGTATCGGTGTGATCCACACTGCCTGCGGTGCCGCCAGATTGTCGGATATCAGTAGCGTTACTCATGTCATCCTCGTTCTCATTTCGATGCCCTGATGGACGTCCTGCTCGGTGGGGGATACGCGGCCGGCCAGATCGGCGAGCGTCCAAGACAGACGCATGGCGCGATCGGCCCCGCGCAATGTGAGTTGATGATTGGACAGGGCCCGATTGACCAATTCCATCGCTTTCAGCGACGTATTGGCGTGCAGCCATTTGCCCGAAGCTTGCGCGTTGCACACCCATCCATACTGTCTGAACCGGTCTTTGGCCACTTGACGGGCGCGAATCACACGAGCTTGTATTCCGGCACTGGACTCGCCGATTGGCTCGCTTTGCACGGCAATGCGCGAGACCGGTGGCACCGCCATCTGAATATCCACACGATCCAATATCGGTCCGGACAATCGCGAGAAATAACGTATACGGTCTTTTTCCCGGCAAGCGCAACGTTCGCCGGTGCCGTAATAGTATCCGCACGGGCAGGGGTTGGCCGCCATGATGAGTTGGAATGAGGCCGGGTAATAGGTGCTGCCTTTTGAACGGGAAAGCGCCACATACCCGGATTCCAATGGTTCGCGCAACGTCTGCAGGGCGCGTGCGCTGAATTCCGGTGCCTCGTCCAGGAACAGAATGCCTCGATGCGCGCGCGTGATCGCGCCGGGAACGGCGATGCCGCTGCCACCACCCACCAAGGCCGCCGTGCTGGCGGTGTGGTGCGGTGCCTCGAACGGCGGCATGTCGGTGATGCCGTACTGAGGCAGTATGCCGCACAGCGACCGAATCGATGCCACCTCCAGTTGTTCCGCCTCGTTCAACGGGCACATGATGCCGGGCATACGTGAGGCCAGCATGGTTTTGCCGCTGCCTGGCGGGCCGGTCATGATGAGATTATGTCCGCCTGCCGCCGCCACTTGCAGCGCCCATTTGGCATGTTCCTGCCCCAGAACCTCGTTCATATCGCCACAATCGTTGGGATGGCTTGTGGGCGATTGATCCATGGTGGTCTCGTCGGCAACCGGTGTATCAGTAATCGTATAGGTGGCATCGCCGCCCATCAGTTCGATGAGCTCACCCACATGCCTCACGCCCACTACATCCAGTCCATCCACCATCGAAGCCTCGTCAAGATTGCGATGGGGAACAATCATTTTGCGCACGCCACGTTCCTCGGCATGCAGCATGATCGGGAGCAGCCCATGAATCGGCAGCACCGAGCCGTCAAGATTCACTTCGCCGAGCACAATGGTATCTTCCAAGCAATCATGCCCTATGGAACCCGCCGCGCATAGGACGCTGGCCGCGATGGCCAGATCATGCGACGAACCACGTTTGGGCATGGCCGCAGGGCTCATGTTCACGGTCACGCGGGTTTGCGGCCAACCGAATCCAGTGGCTTGACACGCCGATTTCACGCGCTCGCGGGCTTCGGACAACGATGCATCCGGCAATCCGATGATGCTGAAGTATGGCAAGCCAGGGCTGATGAAAGCCTGCACTTGGACGATGAAGGCCTTAAGGCCGATCAGTCCGACTGAGAGAGTGCTGCCGATAGCCATGTCTACTCCTTTCGCAATGTGTTTCGCAACGTGGCTGTTTTTTTGGGGACGAATTCAGAAGGCGTTTTCGATGTGATGCACGAGCGGTCTGCCCACCCGAAGCACGATGGTGACGACATCGAAACGGACTGCCGTATGCGGCACACGATTACGCCGGTCAAGCAGCCAATCGCAGGCGGCTTTCCTGAGATTGTGCTGTTTCGCCGGCGTGATGGCCTCTTGCGGATATCCGTAATGCATGGACCGGCGTGATTTCACTTCGACGAACACCACCGTGTACTCGGGATTGAGCATCACGATGTCCAATTCGCCGTAACGGGTATGCCAATTGCGGCTCAAGGTCGTCCAACCGTGTTCCTCCAGCCACGCGGCGGCATACTGCTCGCCGAGCGCCCCGAACTGTTTGGGCGTCAGATTGCGGTCGCCCATCGTGGCCGCAATCCGTTCCGAAGGCAGCGTTGCCTGCGGATCAGGTGAAGCCAGCATGGGCTGGTGAAAGGCAAGACCGGCGTCGATGCCGGACTTCGTCGTCGGCTGGGTAGGTGGTAGAGCGTTCATGATTCCACTGTGCGGGTTACTTATGTAAGAGCACAAGCGCAACCGGCAAATGTGGATACTATGACGCGGTTTGGCGTGTTGTGGATAACGTGTGGATGAAAACCCGGTTATCCACCATTAGTTCAGAAGGTTTACCAAGGCTCCCCAGCCGACTTACCTGTGATGACAAACAACCCGCCGAGTTGTTCGCTGAATACGTCAGACCCAGTGAGCGGAGAGGGGAGCCAAGGTGCGGTCACTTCACCAAATCGGTGAGTTCGCCAAGGTTCAGTTCGAAGCTGACGCCACGATCCTCGAAATGCGGCTGGTCACGGGTGCTGACCATGGCGTGTCGCACGAACTCGCCGGCGATTTCGGCCGACTTGGCCAAGCCGCGGCCGGCCATCACCGCGCCGCACAGGGCAGATGCGAAGGCGTCACCCGTGCCATGAATCATGTATGGCAGCTTTTCATGAGCCAGCTCGATCTTGCCGGCAACACCGGTGGAAGCGCTGGCCACATAGTTGACGATTTTGCCATCGCCATGGTCGATGCCCTTCAACACCACGTTCTTGGCACCCAACTTCAGCAGAGCACCAAGCAGCTCGTTAACCGTGGCCTCATCAATATTCTGGCCAGGATAGTCACGCTTGGTGAGAATACTCGCTTCGGTGAGGTTCGGCATCAACACGTCGGCACCATCGGCCAGAGCGCCCATTGCCTCGCACAGCTCCGGTGTATACGTGGGGTACATTTCGCCGGCGTCTCCCATCACCGGGTCAACCAGACGCAGCGCGTTCGGATATTCACGGTAGAGACGCTGAATGATCGCCACCTGATCGGGGGAGCCGAGGAAGCCTGAATACACGCCATCCAGTTCCACGTCTTCCTTCTGCCAGGCATCCAAGTAACCGGAGAGAATATCCGTGGTGTCGTGGAACGTGAACACTGCATAGCGCGTGTGCGCCGAGAACAGGGCGGTCGGCACCGGGCACACATCGCAGCCTGCGGCCGAGAGAATCGGAATCGCGGCGGTCAGTGAGCACTTGCCGTAGCCGCACATGTCGTGCACGGCGGCCACGCGCGGAATATAGCTCGGATCACGGTCATACAGTGTTACATCGGTCATGTCTGTTCGAACCCCTTCACCATGTTGGCGGAATAATTCATTGGCGATGTTTGACTGTAGTCGTTCGTCATGTAAACCATGTAACCGGGCGGCGGAAAAATGAAACAGACGTCATCGCCGAGCGGGCAAACCGTCTTGGTGACGGGTGGAACAAGCAATCATCACGGACACTTGAGCCATGCGCGAAAGGCATGGTAGCGATATCACCGTGACCGCAGTCGAACGTGAAAGCGCATGCGCGCGGCCCGGCGTGTCGCGATAATTTCAACGACTTTTCCGTGACTCTTGACAGTTTCTCACGTCAATGATTCCAAGGCTTTATAAGCCCCTATAGGCAAGCCCGATAACGTTCGGCTTGCGTCGCGCGGCCCAAGCGTCGTAACTTCATAACCAACACCTCGCCAACCACCCGAACACGGCAGGCGGGCGGCAAGGAAAAATCCTCGCGACCTAGCATAACCAAGGAGAAATACCCATGGTCGAGAACAACAAGAAGTACCGTTTTGAAACCCTGCAGCTGCATGTGGGCCAGGAGCAGGCCGACCCGGCCACCGATTCCCGCGCAGTGCCGATCTACGCCACCACCTCCTACGTCTTCCACAACTTCGATCATGCCGAGGCCCGATTCGGCCTTGCCGACCCGGGCAACATCTACGGCCGTCTGACCAACACCACCCAGGGTGTCTTTGAGGACCGCATCGCCGCCCTTGAAGGTGGTACCGCAGGCCTTGCCGTCGCCTCCGGTGCAGCCGCCGTGGAATACGCGGTGCGCAACATCACCCAGTCCGGTGATCACATCGTCGCCGCCAAGAACATCTACGGCGGCACCTTCAACCTGCTGCGCCACACCCTGCCGCGCGACGGCATCACCACCACCTTCGTCTCCGCCGAGAACCCGCAGGAGTTCGAGGATGCCATTCAGGAGAACACCAAGCTCGTCTACTTCGAGACCTTCGGCAACCCGAACGCTGATCTGCCGGATTTCGAGGCAATCTCCGAAATCGCCCACAAGCACAACCTGCCGGTGATCGTGGACAACACCTTCGCCACCCCGTACCTGTTCCGCCCGCTGGAGCACGGCGCCGACGTGGTGGTTGAATCCGCCACCAAGTTCATCGGCGGCCACGGCACCACTTTGGGTGGTGTGATTGTTGAAGGCGGCAACTTCGACTGGAATGCGGTTCCGGGCAAGTTCCCGACCCTGACCGAGCCGGACCCCTCCTACCATGGCCTGAACTTCTACGAGGCTCTCGGCGGCACCGCCTTCGTGACCCGTATCCGCGCCATCCTGCTGCGCGATACCGGTGCCACCCTGTCCCCGTTCGCCGCCTTCCTGCTGCTGCAGGGCACCGAAACCCTGTCCCTGCGTGTTGAGCGCCACGTCCAGAACGCGCTGAAGGTCGTCGAGTACCTGCAGACCGTGCCGGAAGTCGAGTCCGTTTCCCACCCGTCCATCCCGGGCCGTCCGGATCACGACCTGTACGAGAAGTACTTCCCGAACGGAGCAGGCTCCATCTTCACCTTCGATATCAAGGGCGGAAAGGATGCGGCTCGCGTCTTCATCGACAATCTGCACCTGTTCTCTCTGCTTGCCAATGTGGCCGACGCAAAGTCCCTCGTCATCCACCCGGCTTCCACCACGCACTCCCAGGAGACCTTGGAAGAGCTCGAGGACCAGGGCATTCACCAGGGCACCATCCGCCTGTCCATCGGCACCGAGAACATCGAGGACATCCTCGATGACCTGAAGGGCGGCTTCGAAGCCCTTCGCGCTTCCGGCTTGGCCAAGTGAGGTCGACAGAAAGGTTGACAGCCCGATGAGAAGGGGCGCGATGCTAATGGGGTGCATCGCGAATCATCGAGCCGCATGGGGTGCCTTCCGCCTGATCGCTTGACCCAAGGAGTAGGAAGCTCGCACTGACGTCATGCAGTGCGGGCTTTCTTGCGTCTGTATGCCTCACACAAAAATGACCGTCGCCAAAAAAATGTGTGAGGCAAACGCACATCATCACCCAATCACACATGTTGACAATCCGCGATATTTCGCCGATTGTCGGATGTCGTTGTTCGTTTTATATTCGGTTGGCCTCACACTGTTTGCGCAGAGGCATGAATAGTGTGAGACCTGAGACGACATAATCCTCAAGGATGAGGGCCGGCGCGTGGCCGACCGCCCAATTCAGTCTGGCGCACGATGGGGCGCGCCGTTATTTCTTCATAAGTTGGAATCGTCATCCGGGCATAAGGCCCGGCCAAATATGGAGAGACATTATGAACGTGCAGAACCCGGCCGCATCGCGCGGCATCGCTATTCAGGCCGTCGACTTGGTCAAGAACTACGGCACCGGCAGCAATATGGTCCATGCCCTGCGCGGCGTGAACGTGAGTTTCGAACGCGGCAAATTCACCGCCATCATGGGCCCTTCCGGCTCCGGCAAATCCACGCTTATGCACACGCTCGCCGGCCTCGACTCCGCCACATCCGGGCATATTCTTTTCGGCGGGGCAGACCTGACCCGCATGGACGACAAGCAGCTCACCTTGCTACGTCGCCACAAGATCGGCTTCATCTTCCAAAGCTTCAACCTGTTGCCCATGTTCACCGCCGAACAGAACATCCTCATGCCACTGACTCTCGCCGGAGACAAGCCCGACCACGCCTGGTTCGACCTGCTCGTCGATACCCTGGGACTGAAGCAGCGCCTGAACCACCGACCGAATGAACTGTCCGGTGGCCAGCAGCAGCGCGTGGCCATCGCCCGCGCGCTGATTACCAAGCCGAAGCTGGTGTTCGCTGACGAGCCGACCGGCAACCTCGACTCCGTTTCCAGCGCCGAAGTGCTCAGCTTCCTGAAGCGTTCGGTCAACGAGCTTGGCCAAACCATCGTCATGGTCACACACGATGCGGTGGCCGCCTCCTACGCCGACCGTGCCATCGTATTCGCCGACGGACAGATCGTGGCCGACGAAGCGAATCCCACTGCCGAAACGATGAACGAGCTGCTTATGTCCGAACGCGAACGTGCCGCGCGCACTGCCGTCACCAGCACACGCGCCGACACGCTCGCCCGTCTTGCCGGCGTAAAGGATGTGCCCAACCTGCCTATCACCGACGCTCCATTGCCCCCAGCTGGGAGAACCGGCACCATGCGCCATGCCCGCGCCGTCGTACAGCACGCTCGCTGAGCCGGAAAGCGAGAGACAGGACACCCCCATGTTTTCCATCACTCTGAAACTTATGAAGAAAAGCGCCAGGATGCTAATTCCGGCAGGCATCGCCATCCTGATCGGCGCTGCGTTCATCGCCGCTACCTTCCTATTCGGCAACGCGATGAACGATGCGCTTGCCGCCCAGAACACCGCCCAGCTCGGCGGCGCGAACTACGTGATCAGCCCGGATAGCGGCAAGGACCTGACCGATAAGGACCAGGACTACATCTACACGCGCACGGTTAACGACTTCCAGCTTGACCGCATCCGCGCCACCAAAGGCGTCAAGGACGCACGTGCCGGCTACGCGGGTCCTGTGACCGTAACCCGTGGCAACAAGCATGCCAACAGCTACGTCATCACCACCGCCACAAAACGCACGCTGCTGCCGGTCACCATCACGCAAGGAGACCAGCCGGCGGACAGCAACGAGATCGCCCTGACCAAGTCCGTGGCCGACCAGCTCGGCGTCAAGGTAGGGGACCGTGTGACCGTCAACTCGCAGGCGGCGCAGTATGCGGGCAAGACCGGCGATTCGGCCGGTAATACCGGTGACGCTGGTGATGAGTCGGCCCAGAACGCCGATGGCGCGAGCTCGCACGACGGTGATTCCGATGCCGCGTCCGGCGCGTCCGCCCCATCCGACGGCACCGACACGGCCGCCGACTCCGGCATGACCGTGCGCGTGGTCGGCCTGACCGACGATCCGAACGGTGCCTACCCCTACTACGGCGGCGCCTCCGTGCTCTCCGACAACGTGATCGCCGCGATGGGAGGCGGCGACGATTTCAACGAACTGCCCGCCAGCATGATCTACCTCGACATCGATGGTGCGGGCGATGCGGCCGCGACGGCCGCGGTCGCACAGATCAACGCCCTGCTCCCCAAGCATTTCAGCGTCCAGTCCCGAGCCTCATACGCCGAACGATCCATCGCGAGCATGAGCGCGGGCGAAACCAGCATCACCACCATATTCCTGTTGAGTTTCGGCATACTCGCCATGCTGGTGGCCTCGCTGGTCATCGCCAACACCTTCCGCGTCCTCGTGGCGCAACGCCGCCGCACGCTCGCGCTGCTGCGTACCATCGGCGCGAACAAGAAACAGTTGTATGCCGGTGTGCTGTTCGAAGCCGGCGTGCTGGGACTGATCGCCTCCGTGCTGGGCGTGGGCCTCGGCATCGCCCTTATGGAAGCGCTGTGCCGGTCCGGCATCATGCAGGCCACCGACATGAACATGCGACTGGTGCTGTCCCGCCCGGCGTTCACCGTACCGGTGGCATTCGGCATCATTATGACGGTGATTGCCTCGCTAGGCTCCGCGCGTTCCGCTACCGCCGTCACCCCGCTGGAAGCGTTGCGACCCATCGAACTGACCGACACGCGACGGGCCGGTGTGGTCCGCGCCGTGATTTCCATGCTGCTGATTGCGGCCGGCGTGGCACTGTGCGCATTCTCTGTATGGCAGATGTCCGAGAAAATCGCCGGACGTGATTCAATGGCCGACAAGCAGTATCCGCTGGTGCTGCTCGCCGCCATCATCGGATGTGCATTGATCTTCCTTGGACTGGTGCTTTCCGCCACGTTCTGGCTGCCGGTGCTCATGCGCGGCGTGGGCGCGCTGGTTGCACTGGCCGGTCCGTCCGCCAAAGTGGCACATGCGAACATTCAGAAGAACCCGCGCCGCGTGGCCGCCACCGGTGCCGCACTGCTTATCGGCGTGACGCTGGTCTCCACCATCGCCACCGGTGCCGCCAGTGCCAAGCAAACCATGAACGAGGCGCTGACCACGCGCTACAGCGTCGACATGATTGCCGCTGGCACCGATATGACTGGCAAACAGGCCAGCGAGGCAGCCAAAGTCAAGGGCGTTCAGAGCAGTATCTACGCGCCGACCCGCATGATGACCATGAAGGATGCCGACGGCAAGAGTCTGAGTGTGCTGGTCGTGGGCGTGGATGGCGTCGACGCGCTGCGCAAGGTGGTGCGCTCCGATTTGTCCGGTGTGACCATTGATGGCGATTCCGTACTGATGCCCAAGTATTCCGCCGCTACAGGCAAGGATATTCCGCTGGACAAGAGCGTTACGTTCACGGCTGGAGCGGCCGAAGCACAAGCCGATGCCACCAATGGTCCGTCCGGTAATGATGCGAACGGCAGCGCCGAAAACGGCAATGGACAATCCGGCGGCACACAGACGCTGACGCTCAAACCGCGGAAGGTGGACTATCGCCGCATTGCCTCCAACTACGCCGCGGTCGCCTTCGTGGCCGCCAGCCACTTCACCAACGGTGGAATCAAGGCCGACGGGCATATCATGCTTATGCGTATTGACGCCGAAGGCGCGGGTGTTGCGCTGAACGACGTATTCACCAACGTGCAGAATGTGTTCTCCGCTAGTGCTGGTGTTACCGTGACCGGTCCGGTGGCCGAACGTACGCAATGGGAGACCATGATCAACGGCATGATGGCATTGTTGGTCGGTTTGATTGCGGTGGCTGTGCTCATCGCCTTGGTCGGCGTAGCGAACACGCTGAGTCTGTCGGTGATCGAACGCACACGCGAATCCGCCACCTTGCGTGCCATCGGCATGACGCGCGGCCAACTGCGGCGCTCGCTGGCGGTGGAAGCGTTGCTGCTTTCGCTCGTCTCCGGCGTGGTGGGAGTGGTATTGGGTACCCTGTTCGGCTGGCTCGGATCCTACATGGTGTTTAGTTTGTATGGCGACACCGTGTTCCCGTTCGAATGGGCCACCAACGGTGTGGTGCTCGGCGTCGCCGCGCTCGCCGCTCTCCTCGCCAGCGTGGCACCCGCCCGCCGAGCCGTCAAAACGCCACCAGTTGAAGCCTTGGCCGAAGCGTAGAGCAATAAGCTCCCTCATCAGAGGGAGCTTTTTTGTTACACCAGCCCGTTATCGTACGCGAAGACTACAGCCTGTACGCGGTCACGGGCGTTGATTTTGGCGAGGATATGCGCCACGTGGGTTTTGACGGTGGGAAGAGAGATAAAGAGCTTGTCCGCGATCTCCTGATTGCTCAGACCATGGGCGATCTCCACCAGCACCTCGCGTTCACGGTCGGTAAGCAGATCCAGTTCGGGATCGGTGTATGCTGGGCGTGACGTATTGGAACCGTCGGAAGCGGCTCCGGCAGGGGAGGGGATGCCGGTCATCGAGCCGGCACCGTTGCCGGCCGCACCGCCAGAGACGCCGACGGCGGAACTGTACACGGCACCGGAGCGCGCGACATCGCCGGTCAGCGAACCATGCTGCGCGTAACCGTCCTGCATCATCTTTTCGATGAGTCGCTTGGTGGCGGAAGGCGCGATAATCGCATTGCCTTGGAATACAGTACGAATCGAATTGAGCAACGTTTCCGGTTCGGTGTCCTTGAGCAGGAAGCCCGAGGCACCGGCATTGATGGCCGCCATCACATACTCGTCCAAATCGAACGTCGTCAGAATGATTACGCGCGTCGGCCGGTCGTCAGCCGATTCGGCCGAGACGGTCGCGTCGCCCGGCGCGGCGGAGAGCGAGGTAATACGGCTCGTGGCCTCAATGCCGTCCATGCCGGGCATGCGCACATCCATCAGCACCACGTCGGGATGCAAGGATTCCGCCAACGCCACGGCTTGGGCGCCGTCGGACGCCTGCCCGACCACCTCCATATCCGGCTGCGAACCAATGACCATGGCAAAACCGGCACGCACCAGCTCCTGGTCGTCCGCAATAATCACGCGAATGCTTCTGCTCTCGTTCATGCTCTCCACTGTATCCGTTTCCTATCGGAGCGCCGCTCCATAAACACCCTGATTGTTCCCTGAGTTCTTATTGGGCAAGGCTCTCATCGGGGTAACGTTCCCGCGTGTTGCATCTGACTATCCAACGAAGCCGCCGGTCGCAACTGCATATCCGGCTGCACACCCTCATGGGTCTCGTCGCTGAACCCGGTTTCACGCAACACTTTCAACAGCTGACGCATACGAGCCAATGCGGCACGCCCCCGAGCGCCAATCGCGGCAAAAGCCTCTGCAATCTGCATACTATCAGGCGCAGGTTCGGCGTTGAGCATCACCAGTCCCTCATCAGCCTGCGCGATCACCGATTCCAGCGTGGTCAGTACTTCGGTTTGCATCGCCGCACTAATACGGTTGCGCTCTAAGTTGGCCGCCAGCACCTTTTGCCGCTCCTGCTCGGCTCGCAGCGCCTCCTCGCGTTGCAACAGCACCAGAGCGTTTGCGCCACGCGAACGGCTCCATCGAGCCATCGCAATGCAGGCAAAACCGACCAACATGATTCCCACGCCCGGCAGCAAGCCGGACAAAACCAGCCTCCATTTTGAGAGCATGGAACTACCATCGGGCAAAAACAGATGGAACAGCTGACTGTATCCATTCCACCCAGCCATCACCTTGATGCCCGCAAGCCACGAATCGGCTGCCAGCGCCACGCTCACCCAGCGCCAAGCGGACTCTCGTCCATACAATACCGCCGAATACACGGATACCATCGCATACATATTGATGGTCAAGATCGATGGCAAGAACAACAGTTGCACAGCAGACAGCACCGCCATCGCCAGCGCGCTGCCCTCTGGGAAGCGGCGGCGGAACGCCAAAGGTGAAAGCATAATAATCGTCAGCGTTATAGTCGGCACGCGGTTCGGCGAATACGGGGCATTGCCGATCATTTGCAAATCGCCATACGTGGCGGAATCAAATAGCGCAATCAGCACGATAGTGGCGATAACGTCCATCAGAAGATAGTGCCGCTCGGTCCACTGCGCAAATCGACCCACCCAGTTCGACTCACGCGTATCTCCTTGGTCGAGTACTTTGGGGCGCGCCCGATCCATCAATCCTCGTATACGCGAGATAACGGTTAGCACCGGATCCTCCGTATCGGTGCCAGACTGTGGGGCGGCAGGGGAGAGCGGAATCGTAGCCGCCACAATAAAGCCACCATTCGGCCCTGGGCCGGCCTGCACGCTGCCACCCAACGACTCAATGCGTTCATGCATACCAACCAATCCGTATCCGGGCTTATGACCGTCTGCTGCAGACGCCGCGCCACGGCCGTTATCGGATATGGTAATCGACAGCACATCGTTTGACCAGATTTCATCGATGGTGGCTTTAGCGCCCTCGCCCGCATGTTTGCGCGTATTGGTCAGCGCTTCCTGCACAAGACGGAACACGGCGGTTTCCGCGTCGGCGGACAGCCGGTCAGGTTGCGCTTTGCCGGTCATATGCCGGGACACCACCAGATGACCATCAAACAGCGAATCGATGTCGGCATATCCGGCACTGCCACTCGCACCGAACACATTGAACAGACGCTGCATATCATGCTGCGCGCGTTCGGCCTCATGCCGAATCGTACCCATCGTGTGCTTGGCGATGGCCAGATCATGCGCACCCGCATACCGGCCGCCATCCGACTGCACAATAATCGTGGAGAGCGTATGTGCCACCACGTCATGCATATCACGGGCGATGCGTGCGCGTTCGGCCAACGCCGCGATGCGCGTCTCCTCGGCCTCTTTCGCCACAATGGAGGCGTTGCGCTCGCGCATGGCCGCCAGCGTGGCGTTGCGCGCTCGCTGCCACAAGGCCATGATGATGACGCTCAGCACGCTCGATTCGATGAACGCCGCCTCCATGCCGAAGTCAGCGAGCATCTTGGCCCCGCAGTTGACGGCGCCGTTTGCCCCCACGACGCCGGTGACCGCCGGGCATGCGGGCATCGTGATGGCATCGGCCAGCCAGCCGTCGCGGATGACGCGCGAACCGGAGGAAGGTCCGGCGAACAGCGGACCCACGTTGAAAGACACCGACCAGACCGTCGCCGCGACCAGTCCCATGACGAACGCCGTGACGATGAACCGCCAGGAATGTCGGGGATTGCCGTACAGAATCACCGAATACACCATGATCAGGGCGTAGAAATCGAAATACGTGATCGCCGGGCCGAACACAAGATGCGTGATGGTCAGCGCCACGAACAGCCAGGCCGCCGGCTCCGGGCGATACCTGCGCAGCATCAGCGGCACGAAGACCGGCAGCGACCACAGCGTCATCGACGCCTGAGTTGCGGGAAACAATATGCCGGCATCAGGGTTGGTGGAGGCGTTGAACGGCACGCAACCGGCGATCAGCGCCGCGGCGAGCAACGTGTCCCATAGCAGTGTGCGGGTCGACTCCCGTGCGCACCATGCCCTCACGCGCGCCATCATCTCCATAACGCACAAGGCTAGCGTGTCCGGAGACGAACCGGTATCACTCTTCAGGAGGATTTGTGGACTAGAGTTTGTGGACTAGAGTCTTGAACCATGACAATGCTGAGCAAATACCACGTGCCCGGACTGGCCATAGAGGACCATTCCATCGATGTTCCGCTCGACTGGACCGGCCACGAGCCCGGACGGGCATTCGACGGGGAAACCATCAAACTGTTCTATCGCGTGGTCACCGCGCCCGAACACGTGCATGACGACCTGCCCCTGCTGATCTTCCTGCAAGGCGGTCCCGGCGGTGCCGGCCCGCGCCTCAACAGCCCGACCTCCGACGGATGGATCGAGGAGGCCATCAGGCACTTCCGGGTGATCCTGCCCGACCAGCGCGGCACCGGCCGCTCCTCGCGCGTGGACACGCACGCCATGGCCCGCATCGCCGCCGCGCACGACGATGATGCCGTGGCAGGCGCCCGAGCCCAGGCCGACTACCTGAAGAAGTTCCTTGCCGATTCCATCGTGCGTGACTTCGAACATCTGCGCCTGACCGAATTCGGTGGCCGCAAGTGGGTGACGATGGGCCAAAGCTACGGCGGCTTCCTGACCCTGACCACACTGTCCCTGTTCCCGGCCGGCGTAATCGCCAGCTTCACCACCGGCGGCATCCCGCACGTGCCGGCCGACGCCGCTGAAGTGTACGAGCATACCTTCCCGCGCATGGTGCGCAAGACGACTCAGTTCTACGAGCGCTACCCACAGGACAAGGAGCGCGTGGCCGCCATCGCCGACAAGCTGCCGACTACTGCGGAAGTCGCCGAATTCGTTGGCAAACTCACCGATTCCGTACTGAATCCGATGGCTGGTACCGATGTGGAGCATCGACTTGGCGTGATCGCCGGCATGGCCGCCCACGGCTTCCCGCTGCTGCCGAACGGCGACCCACTCACCGTCGAACGGTTCCAGTGCCTTGGCGGTGACTTCGGCATGAAACCCAGCTTCGAGCGCGTCCACTGGATTCTCGACGACGCCTTCCTCGACGGCGACGGCACCGTGCGTGACGGATCGCCGCTGTCCGACGAATTCCTGTCCAAGGTGATGGCCGCCACGTCGTCGCGCCCGCTGTATTGGCCGTTGCAGGAATTCATCTACGCCAACGGCGAGCTTGACGAGCCCATTCGCTGGGCCGCCCAGCGCGTGCGCGATGGCAAGCCCGAATTCGATGCCGTTGCGCGTCCGCTCAACTTCACCGGCGAGGCCATGTTCCCGTGGATGTTCGAACAGGAGTCTGCGTTACGCCCGTTCAGGCCGGCCATGGACCTGCTCATGGAAGACACGCACTTCGGCGTGATCTATGACGAAGAACAGCTGGCCCGCAATGAGGTGCCGTTGCAGGCCGCCGTCTATTTCGACGATATGTACGTCGATTCCGGCCTGCAGCTCGACACCTTGAGCCGCGTGGGTAACAGCCACTACTGGACCACCAACGAATTCGAGCATGATGGTCTGCACGGCCCGCTCGTCTTCAAGCATCTCTATGACGAAGCCCTCAACCGGGGCGATCTTGAAGCATTGTTCTGACTCAAGGAAGCAAGCTCCCTCTGATGAGGGAGCTCTGTATACATGCACGAAAGGAAAACGTATGACTCAGAACCTCACCATCGGTTTTATCGGATATGGCAACATGGCCCAGGCCATCGCCCAAGGCGTCGTCGACGCGGGCGTGGTCACCGGCGGCCAGATGGTCGCCTGTGCCGCCCACTACGACAAGCTTGAGAAGACCACCGCCGAACTTGGCGTGCGCCCGTTGCGCAATGCGCTGGAAGTGGTGACGGCCGCCGACGTGGTCATCATCGCCATCAAGCCCTACCAGATCGCCGCCGTCGTCAAGCCGCTGGCCGACGAACTTGCCAGGCCGGGCAAGATCGTCGTCTCCATCGCCGCCGGCTGGAATCTCAAGAAGTACCAGGACCTGTTCGCCACCGAAGACGGCGAATCCGTCGACTCCCCGGACATCCATATCCAGTGCACCATTCCGAACACTCCGATGGCCGTGGGCAAGGGCGTGCTCGTCACCGAATCCGTCAACACCCTGACCGACGACGAAACCGAAACCTTCGAGCAGCTATTCGGCCCCATCAGCCTCATCGAGCGCGTGGACACCGCGCATATGAACATCGCCATGGTGGTGGCTGGCTGTGCGCCCGCCTTCACTGACATGTACATCGAGGCCTTGGGCGACGCCGGCGTGCAGTACGGTCTGCAGCGAGCCACCGCCTACCGGCTCGCCGCCAAGATGGTCGAAGGTGTCGGCGCGCTCTACATGGCCACTGAAACCCATCCCGGTGCCATGAAGGACGCCGTCTGCTCGCCCGGTGGTACCACCATCAAGGGCGTCGCCCAGCTTGAAAAGGACGGGTTCCGCGGCTCGGTCATCGACGCCGTAGACGCCATCGTCGGCTGACTGCCAATCAGAGTTCGCGTATATTCGCATATCACAGTCAAAGCCTTCGAACCGTATGCTCGGAGGCCTTTGCATATGGCCGGTTCACCACATGCAGGTTCAAGGTGTCCAGCTTCTCCCTAGACTTGGAATCATGTCTCTTACTATCGGAATCGTCGGACTGCCCAACGTCGGCAAGTCCACCATGTTCAACGCACTGACCCGCAACAACGTGCTGGCTGAAAACTACCCGTTCGCCACCATCGAACCGAACACTGGCATCGTACCGTTGCCGGACAAGCGCCTGCCGGTACTGGCCAAGCTGGTCCACACCGAAAAGGTCGTGCCCGCCACGGTGACCTTCGTAGACATCGCCGGCATCGTCAAGGGCGCCTCCGAGGGCGAAGGCCTGGGCAACAAGTTCCTGGCCAACATCCGCGAGGCGGACGCGATTTGCGAGGTCGTGCGCGCCTTCGAGGACGACGACATCGTCCACGTCAACGGCAAGGTGGATCCGGCCGACGACATCGACACCATCAACACCGAGCTGATCCTCGCCGACCTGCAGACCATCGAAAACGCGCTGCCCAAGCTGGAGAAGGATCTGCGCGGCAAGAAGATCGAGCCGGCCTACATGGACGCTGTCAAGCAGGCAAAGACCATCCTTGAAGCCGGCGAGACGCTCGACAAGGCCGCACGCGAAGGCCGCTTCGACAAGGATTCCGTCTACGACCTGCATCTGATGACCGCCAAGCCGTTCATCTACGTGTTCAACGTGGACGACAACGAGCTGGCCAACAAGAACCTGCAGGCAAAGCTCGCCGCATCCGTGGCCCCGGCTCCGGCCGTGTTCCTCAACGCTCAGTTCGAGGCAGACCTGACCGAGCTCGACGAGGCGGACGCCCGCGAAATGCTGGCCGACGCTGGCTTGAGTGAGTCCGGTCTTGACCAGTTGGCCCGCGTCGGCTTCGACATCCTCGGCTTGCAGACCTTCCTGACCGCAGGCGTCAAGGAAGTGCGCGCTTGGCAGATCCACAAGGGCTGGACCGCCCCGCAGGCCGCCGGCGTGATTCACACCGACTTCGAAAAGGGCTTCATCAAGGCTGACATCGTCTCCTACGACGATTTCGTGGCCGCCGACGGCTCCATGGCCAAGATCAAGGAGGAAGGCAAGCTCCGTCAGGAAGGCCGCGACTACGTCATGGCCGACGGAGATATTGTGGAGTTCAAGTTCTCCCCAACGTCTAAGAAGTGACCGTTTGGTAGTGCTGAAAATCTGGGAATTCTAGGGTGTGTTTACATTATCTAGGTTTTGTGTGATATCTGGCGTACACATACGATAATTATCACACAAAACCTAGATAGTGTAAACACACCCTAAATACCCGGTGATATGTAAAACACCGTCAGCGCCCGTGCGCAAAATGGTGTCCTGTCATTTGATAGGAATAAAAATTTTAACTTCATTATCTGGATCATCAAAGGATAGAATTTCATGCTCATAAACTTCAAAATCTTCCCTGTCATCCAGTTCTTCCCTAGTGGTCTGCAACCATGTTCCGAAGATATACTGATATGTTTTATATAAGTTTCCAAGTGTGCCCCGGTGGGTGAAAACAGCGTATCTTCCTGCACGCAGCGTCTTTTTTGCCAGTTCCAGCGGCAGGCAATCAAAATCCTTCACCGGACCGCCGATCATGACGGAATATAACGCGTCGCCGTCTTTTGTATAAGCCGTCTTCTGCGTTTCACAGATGCCATATCCCGCAGATGTGGTGAAAAAATCTTTGTTAAGACCATGGAACTGTTCCCACAGTCCGGGCAGCTGATTGTCGGACAGGGAAGTAGTCCCCCGAAGCCCAGCTACTTCTGTCTCACCTAGCAGGATGATCTTGGGAGCGTGTGAAATATGATTGGCAATATGGCACACATCTTCCGGCGCCAGTTCTTTTTTTGCTTTTATCACCAAATCAAGTCCGGCTTTCCGGTAAGCTACAGGACTGTATCCAAAAACAGCTTTAAAGGCCCTGCTGAACGCCTCTGACGATTCATAACCACAGTCAAGTGCAATATCAATGACCTTCTGGTCGGAATGAATCAGTTTTTCGGACGCATTGTAAAGCCTCCGACGGTTGATATAGTGTCCCACGGATTCACCTAAAACAGAAGAAAACAGGCGGGTCATGTAGTAGTAGGAGTAGCCGGTTTCTCTTGATACTTCATTCAGACCGATATATTCATTTAGATGTGCTTCGATATAGGTAATGGCCCTTTCTAAAGGGGGATATCGTTTCAAACAGGCACCTCCATCCGTTTTTACTATTACTTTTTATATCTGTTATAAAATTCTCTTAATGCTTCTTTTCTTTCGTTTGGCAACAAAGTTTTTTTTTATGCCTAAGATTGCACCCTCTAATGCGTAGAGTTTATTGATACACGCTGTTTTATCAATTTGCTGTATTTTCAACCATGCTTGTTCTGCTCCTATGGATTTCAAATCGTCTTCATCTAAAATACCAACTTGTTTTAATTGATTAGCTACAGCGTTTCCTATGTTAGGTAATTCCGATAAATTCTTCATATTGCCTCCCAGATGTTCACAGTTTTCCTATCCACATTATATCAGTTCTATTTAAACCAAGCAATGCCCCCAGGAATGGAAGAGTTTCGGATATCTGAAGCCACCTGGTGCATGGTAACAGCAGATCCATGCTGCCATGTGACTTCCGATAATATGTTCCGGTATCTGCATTTAGAAGTTCTGCCATCATCAGGCCTTTTTTATGCAGAGCTGCCGGATATCGAGGTATACCCTATAGAAGGCGGGGGCATGGAGACGCCGATTCAGGAGGCATGGTTTGCCGTCAGGCCTTCGGATGAAAAAACCGCAAAAAGTATCATGAATGATTTGCGCTCCTTTGATACGCTAATCCAGCGTAAATGATGAAAAACCAAAGGAGAAAAAGAGATGGACAAGACTATTAAAACAGTGAGGGGAAACCCTCTTGCAGCCGAACCTCTCGGCAGGCTGCTCATAAAATTTGCAATCCCATCTGTCTTATCCATGCTGGTGGATGCACTTTACAACATCGTAGACCAGATATTCATTGGGCGTGGGGTGGGATATCTTGGCATTGCTGCAACCACGGTTACTTTTCCTTTCGTCACGATTCTTTTATCCATCGCCACCCTGCTGGGGATTGGCGGCAGTGTCTATACGTCCATGAACTTAGGGGCAGGAAAAGAAGCAGAAGCCGAAAAAACCCTTGGAACGGTATTCACTCTGTCTGTTGCCATAGGTATTCTGTTCACCGTTATATGCCTTACTTTCCTGAAACCGCTGGCACTAGCTTTTGGGGCTACAAAGGGGGCGCAGGGCTCACTGTCCTATGTGCTGGATTATGCCCCCATCATTTTACTTGGGGCACCCTTTAGTATGGCAGCTATTGCCCTGTCCAGTATGGCCAGAGCGTGTGGCAGCCCCATCCTGGCTATGGGATGCTTCCTGGTCGGAGCGGTAATCAACCTGGTTTTGGATCCAATCTATATATTTGTTTTTAACTGGGGAGTGAAAGGTGCAGCAATCGCTACCGTAACCTCGCAGATCATGTCCGCGGTCATACTGTTGGTTTACTTTTTAAAGAAAGGGCATATCCGGCTAAGAAAAAAAAATATCTGCCCTACATTACCCATCTGCGGTCAGATATTTGCGTTTGGGCTTCCATCCTGCATGATTCAGGTGGCGGCAGCAATTCTGCAGATTGAACTGAACAAAGCGGTGGTGAGCTGTGAAATGGCAGGCGTTGGCAGCGAAGCGGCACTTAGCAGTCTTGGGATTGTGCTTCGGATCAGTTCTGTAGTGGTTTCTATCTGTGTGGGGATTGCACTTGGGATGCAGCCCATCATCGGATTTAACAAAGGCGCTGGTTTCGAACACCGGGTCAAAGAAACCTATAAAAAGGCGGTTGGCGCAGCTACGGTGGTTTCTGTGATTGGCTGGCTTATCTGTGAGTTATTCCCGGCGGAGATTCTGCAGATTTTTGGGATGAATGAGCCAGCATCTATGGCATTTGGTATCAAGTGTATGCGCATTTTTCCGTCCGGACTGGCGTTTACTGGATTTCAGGTGGTGTCAGCCCAGTATTATCTGGCAGCCGGACAGGCAGTGAAAGCGATGCTGCTTTCCATCCTCCGGCCACTTCTGCTGATGGTACCGCTCATCCATATTTTCTCGGGTATCTGGGGAATGGACGGGATTCTGTACGCAGGTCCCACCGCAGACATCCTTACGGCTCTGATTGCAGCAGGTTTGGTTGGATATGACAGCAGGAAAAAGAGAAAAGGAGTGTGATCATATGGCAGACATTATGGTGCATGGGCTTACCCAGAATAACTTGAAACACGTCACATTCAGAATCCCGAAGGAAAAAATCACAGTATTTACCGGGGTGTCCGGGTCCGGGAAATCCAGTATTGTCTTTGACACGATTGCAGCGGAATCCCAGCGGCAGATGAACTTAACCTACCCGGCATTTGTGCGGTCCAGGCTTCCCAAATACCCCAGACCGGCAGTGGAGCGCATTGACAATCTGACACCGTCCGTTGTGGTGGACCAGTCCTCCTTAGGGGGAAATGCACGCTCCACAGTAGGGACCATCAGCGGACTGTATGCCAGCCTGCGGCTGTTGTTTTCCAGGATTGGGCAGCCCTTTGTGGGAACTGCGTCTTATTTCTCTTTTAATGACCCCAACGGGATGTGCAAGACCTGTTCCGGTCTCGGGAAAGTTACAAAAGTGGATATGGAAGCAGTCCTGGACCGGAATAAATCCTGGAACCAGGGCTGTGTGAAGGATTCCCTGTACCGTCCAGGATCCTGGTATTGGAAGCAGTATGCTGAGTCAGGGCTGTTCGACCTTGATAAACCCATCCGGGATTACACAAAAGAGGAATACAACCTTCTTGTCTATGGTGCCCGTGATGGTAGGGGAGAGCCGGAGAACCCGAAAGTAACTGGACTGTACCATAAGTATACGAAGGCCCTCTTAAACCGGGATATCAGCAGCAAAAGCAGACACACCAAAGAGAAGTCAAAAAAGCTGATTACGGAAATAGAATGTAGCGACTGTCATGGAAGAAGGCTGAATGAGGCGGCTTTGAACTGTAGAATAAACGGGTATTCTATTGCAGACATGTGCGAGATGGAGCTGACTCTCCTGCGGGAAGTCCTGACACAGATCACGGACCAGACAGTGGGTCTGCTGGTTCATACCATCCTGGAGGGATTGGACCGGATGATCGAGATTGGACTCCCTTATCTGCATCTGAACCGGGAAACACCCTCCTTGTCCGGCGGGGAGGCCCAGAGGCTGAAGCTGGTCCGGTATATGGGAAGCAGCCTGACCGGGATGACCTACATCTTTGACGAACCCAGTGCCGGGATGCATCCACGGGATGTCTACCGTATGAATCATCTTCTCAAGAAGCTTCGGGATAAAGGAAATACAGTCCTTGTGGTGGAACACGATAAAGACGTAATCTCCATTGCAGACCATGTCATTGACGTGGGGCCTGCGGCAGGACAAAACGGCGGTGAAGTCGTGTTTGAGGGAAGCTATCCGGAACTACTTAGGGCAGATACCCTGACGGGAAAATCCATGCAAAAGTTGTTCCCCATAAAACATACGCCACGTAAAGCCACGGGCAGCCTGCCGGTAAGGGATGCCTGCCTTCATAACCTAAAGCATGTGGATGTGGACATCCCTCTGGGAGTCATGACGGTGGTGACTGGTGTGGCTGGTTCGGGAAAGAGTACCCTCATTTCCCAGGTATTTGCGAGAGCATATGAGAATGAAGTGGTGATGGTGGACCAGGGGCCGATTACAGCTACCAGCCGCTCTACACCAGCTTCCTACCTGGGCTTCTTTGATGAGATACGAAAACTTCTGGCACGGGAGAACAATCAGCCGGAAAGCCTGTTCAGTTTTAATTCCGCCGGAGCCTGCCCAATCTGCGGCGGCAAAGGTGTTCTCGTTACGGAACTTGCCTTTATGGACCCGATTGTTACAGAATGCGAGGCATGCGGCGGTGTGCGGTATAACAGGGAGGCCCTTGCCTGTACCTACAAGGGGAGGAATATTGTCCAATTGCTGGGGCTTACCGCTTCCCAGGCACTGGAATTATTTGAGGATACCAGGATCAGGAAACGCCTGAGCGTAATGCAGCAGGTGGGATTATCCTATCTGCCGCTGGGGCAGCCCCTTAGCACCCTGTCCGGGGGAGAGCGGCAGCGGATTAAGCTGGCAAAGAACCTGGGGAAGAGCAGTAGCATCATTGTCATGGATGAGCCGACCACAGGCCTTCACAGGTCCGATGTAGATAATTTGTTGAATCTGTTTGATGGGATTGTATCCAGCGGAAATACGCTGGTAGTGATTGAGCATAACCTGGACGTGATGAAGCAGGCGGACTGGATTATTGACATCGGCCCCGATGGAGGGAAGAACGGGGGAGAAGTGGTATTTACAGGGACACCGGAGGAGATGCTTCAAAATGCAAAGACACTGACAGCGGACTGTCTGCGTGCATCCAGTATTTCATAGGCGAATTCCTGTTCTCCCTGCTCCTGATTAGAAAATTAAGGGTTATAGGCCAAAATGTGTGTCCGGCGCTCGAGTCGTTCGTCGGTCATCGCGTTGGCCGCGAGCCCCTCGTCGAGGAACGCGAACGGCTGGCCCTCCCGGATGCGCCTGGGATCATGCGCCGCGCCTTGACGAGCCTTTGGTGCATGCCGTTCACGCTGCCGTCGGCGTATTCGCTCTTCTCGTCGAGGAACGAGGCAAAGTCCTGCTCCCACCGGCTGTAGGAGACGAGCCACGCCGTGGCGGAGTCCCGGTCCTTGACGCGTGCCAGGGCGGCGGCAATCGCGCGCAGCCGTCTGCCGGCCTCCAGGCGGGGCCGCCTGCCGGTCAGTTCGAGGATGTTGGCCTGCACGTGGTGTGTACTGCTTCAATATTTGTTGGGCGGGTTCGGCAGTGTTTTTCCGCAGTGTGGGCTGATGGTTTTCCCGGTGTCGTCATCGTTTCCCGGTGATGTGAGAGGCATCGGTGCCGCCGCCTGTATATTCACGAGTTGCGATTCGAATTGGATTCGGCCGCATGCCTTTCAAAGACACAAACGTGGTAATTCATGAAACGAATTCTGGTGCTCGTGAATGAGTGATCCGAGCTCATTAGATTCTGTATTCGGTGACGGCTTATTCCCAATGCAATGGATGATGTATGCCGTCGTCGTAGTGATGATGTTCAGAAAGAAAGTTTTTTCCGTGGCTTCCCCTCGGCGAGGGAAGTTATCGCTGAAGGCGACTGAGGAAAGCGATGAAAGAGAGGTCCGAGCAGTGTTGGCTGCCCGGACTTTTCCACGTAGTATGGGCCTCGTTGAGATGTTTGCGTCCACCTTTCTTCATTTAGGCTTCCGCGTTCTCGTCGGCTCCTGTGGCGAGAACATTCCTCAATGATTTCGCCACCTGTATTTTCAGCGGACGTTTTCCGGTCTGTACGACCAGCCCCGCGGCCAAGAGCTCTTCCACGTATTTCCTTGCGCTCTGTTTGGATAGTCCGATGTGATGGGCCACTTCGTCCAACGACATGGATTTGGACGAGTCGAACAGCTCTTCCTGAATCACGCCATAGAGCACCGAGACGGCATTGCGCGATAGGGCATGCCTCTTTTCAAGCTGTGTACAGAGTATCCGACCTTTGTCGAGCTGATCGACCTTGATACTGAGTTCGTCAATCAGCTCATCCTGGGCTTGTTGGATGAATCCGAGGATGGTGTTCACGAAGAGCGTGAGTTCGCCGCAGTTCAGCTTGTCCTCCGCCTCCATGAATGCTTTGTAGTAGGCGTTCTTGTTCTCCGCGATGGTGCGGGACAGGGATAGCACGGTGGGCATAGTCAGGTCATGGTTCAGGTACAGGGCCAGGAGATACCGGCCGGTTCTGCCGTTGCCGTCGTAGAACGGGTGGACGTATTCGAACAGGAAGTGCGACATGATGGCCGACTGCAGCCGGGGAATCTCGTCGGAGGTCGCGAGATGGATCATATCGGTGAGGAGTGCGCCGATGTTGCCTTCGCCTTTGACTCCGTTATGGATCGCGAGGCCGTGCGGCCCCTGTATTTCCACATCGCCTTTCCGGAACAGGTCGCCGTCCGGCTGATCGCTCTCATCGATTTCGTCGAGCACGACCTGGTCATAGATGTCGCGGATGTCGGCGATGCCCGCCGGCAACGCGGAGTCCTTGTCCGTGAGGTTCAGGTACAGCTTGGCAAATTCGCTGAACCGCGCCTTGGAGTCGTCGCCGTCCCTCCTTGCCTTGTCGGCCGCGTCCACGGCGTCCTGGGTTTCCTTGCGGGTGCTGCGCACGCCTTCCATCTCGTTGGTGGCGAACAGTTCCTCACTGATGGAATGCCGTATGTAGTCCCAGCGCATGACGCCGGGAATCAGGTTCCATAGCCGTGATATGCGCCTTTCGGCGAGAAGTATATTTTCCATGAGCAGGGTCGTCTCGCGTGGCGTGGCGGAGAACAGCTCGCCCAATGGCGTGATGACCCCGGTCCTGAATGTGGAATCTGCCTCAAGCCGCTGCCGTGCGAGTGCCGCATGGTTATTGAAGGAATCGACTGACCTGTCGGCATGGAACAGCCTTGCCAAACTTCTATACTTCATATCCATGAGAGAGACTCACTTCCCAAAGAGCATCCTTAATTATAAAAAGTATAAGATAGAGAAGGAAATGAGTCAATAAACAACTATAAAATCATGGATAATACAAAAATATAGTTGTGCGCATGACTGCATGTGAGTGACATATGGTAGTGCCCGAAATGCGTGTCAGTAGTGAAATACTTCATGACCTGTTGTTCTTTCTGAATATGTGATGGTATGCGGTGCATTGAGTTGCGACGATGCCAAGAACACATGCTCGTACAGGTGCGTTTATGAGGCATGGTGCGAATGAGTCGCTCGATATCACCGGCAATGATTCAGCTATGCGTCAATGAGAGGTGTACTGATCAGATGGCGTGTTCGTTCACGCCGTTGCTGCTTAATGCGATGTGTTGAATCATGGTTCGCGCACTATAAGGCATTGCATCCAAATCCGTCAAATCACGCGGTGTGTGAAATGCCCGTTGTATATAAAAAAGTCCGGTGCAACGCACGATGATAATGCGTTGCACCGGACTTACTGCAGAAACAATTGTTACAGACTGTAGATCTGTGCGCCGAACGGCCAGAGCGCAAGCTTGGCCATTTTGAACGACTGGATGCCGAACGGAATGCCGATGATGGTGATGCAGTTGAGCACGCCTGCACCCAGATAGCCGAGTGCCATCCACCAGCCGACCAGCACCACCCAGAGGATATTGGCCAGCGTGGAGCCAACGCCGCCACCGTATTGCACGGTTTTGCCGAACGGTGTCAAGGTAAGGCCCGCCATTTTGAACGCCTGAACTCCTAGTGGAATACCGATAATGGTGATGCACAGAAACAGTCCGATCAGTGTCCAGCTGATGGCGATTGCCAGTCCGCCCAGAATGATCCACAGAATATTGCCGATGACCCTCATCGTAAGTTCCTCACGTTTGCCGGCATTGCGCCGGATACCGAATCGAATGCTGGATTCCATTCTATTAGGCGAACGCGGGCGATATGTGGGGAATCGGTGACGGGACCCCTGAGCATCCCCTGAATCGTCCCTGAGCCGCATGCTCAGGCGCCTACTCGGGTGAGCATTCTCACATTCGGCTGATTTCTAGCGAAAAACCCTTGTGCGGGCGGGCTGTGGACTATAGCATCACGACACATGACCACTACACCGCAGCCTTCTCAGGCATTTCAGTCCACTGCCACCAAACCCGCCACCAACCGCGAGCTGCCCCTGCCGCAGTCCGACCGAGACCCCGCGCACCTGCAGGGCCATTGGCTTCTGGCCCGCATCGGTAAGCACGTGCTGCGCCCCGGCGGCAAGAAACTCACCGAACGCATGCTCGCCAACGCGGACATCGCCGGCAAGGATGTCGTCGAATTCGCCCCGGGACTGGGCCTGACCACTAGGGCGATTCTCGAGCGCGACCCCAAGAGCTACCGTGGCGTGGACCGCGATCCGCAGGTCGTGGACATCATCTCCAAACTCACCAGTGAGAAGGCCACGATTCCGGCAAGCTGCGTGCAGCGCGACGCCGCCGACACCGGTCTGGAATCCAACAGCGCCGACGTGGTGATCGGCGAAGCCATGCTTACCATGCAGACCGAGCGTGGCAAGCAGGCGATTATCGGCGAGGCCTTCCGACTACTGCGCGCCGGCGGCACCTACTCGATTCACGAACTCGGCCTGCAGCCGGACAACCTGGACGAATCCGTCAAGGATGAGGTGCGCAAGGCCCTGGCTCGCAGCATCAAGGTGAACGCGCGCCCGCTCACCGAGCAGGAATGGCGCGAGCTGTTGGAAGCCGAAGGCTTCGAGGTGCTGTGGAGAGGCAAGGAGCCGATGGCCTTGCTGGACATGAAGCGCAATATCGCCGATGAAGGTATCGGCGGTGTGCTGCGCATCCTGCGCAACGTTCTGGGCAACAAGGACATCCGCGCCCGCGTGCTCAACATGAAGCACACCTTCGACAAGTACAGCAACGAACTTACCGGTATCGCGTTCGTGGTACGCAAGCCCGAAGCGTAACAGCGGTGTGCCGGCCCACGATGGCCGGATAATGGGAAACGACCAAAAGCGATGACGCGTATGTGAGGTACGCGCGACGAATAGGAGAACATCATGGCCGATGAGAACGAGCAGCAGACCGCATGCAAGGCAGGACGCGACGAGCAGCATTGCAAGTGCAAGCAGCGTAGGGAAGCCGCCGCGGCAGCCGAAGCGGCTGCCGCCAACGGCGAACACCACTGCGCCTGCAAGCACGAGCACGCCGAGGGCGCGGCCGCGGAGCCGGGCGCGAAGAAGGAGTGCCACTGCAAGCATGGCGAAGCCGCGGCCGCTGAAGCGGGTGAGGCCAAGCACTGCGCCTGCAAGCACGACGCCCACGACGCCGAAGGCCACGCCATTTCGACCGAGCCGCATCTTGGATTCATCGAAGACTTGGCCTCGTTGATCGATATTCAGGAGGAGGCCACTGTCTCCCGTACGGTGCTGCGCGAGGACGGCCTGCGCGCCGTGCTGTTCGGCTTCGACAAGGACCAGGCACTGAGCGAGCACACCGCGGCCATGCCCGTGATCATCCAGGTGCTGGAAGGCAAGCTGCGCGTCGGCGGCGAAGGCCGTGAAGTCGAGCTTACGGCCGGCGGCATCGTCTACCTGAGCGCCCGTCTGCCGCACACCGTCTATGCCGTCGAACCCAGCAAGATGCTGCTGCAGATGTTCGACAACCGCGGCTGATTCGGTGAATGACTGGCAATCACGTATGAGAAGCTGATTGCCGTTAGACCATTCATAATGGCTTCCTTCATATGGTGTTGGTCGTATGACCGTAATATGAAGGAAGCCATTTCTTAGACGTTGGGGAGAGCTTGAATTCGACGCCATCATCATACGGCCTCAAGGGTGCATAAACGATGTCACAAGTAGACGCACGCCCGCCAGCCATCCCAAACGTCACAGCAAACCTAGAACCCGCATGAGCTGACGGCCGATATTCGCCATGGCTGCATCATCAACCACGCCGACTTGGTATCCCAGCAGTTTGCGGTCGACGGTGACGATCTTGTCCGTCATCACGTAACTCACTTTGTTCAGGCCGTTCTCCGGACTTGGTTCCAATCGGACCCGCGTGTCGATGTCGGAGGAATCGTATGAGGTCAGCAGACAAGTGATGACGGAATCGAACCGATCGACGGCATCGCTCTGCACGATGACAACCGGCCGTGGCTTGCTGGCGTAGCCATCGGCCTGCAACGTCCGAATCTCACCTCGTTTCATCGGACATCCTCAAGGCGAGACGACTGGCATACTCAGTAGCGTCCCGCTCGGACGCAAACGGCTCCACGTCATTTCGTGGCAAACGCACCTCATAGGGGAACCCACGGTAATCATTGAACGCGCTGATGAACATACGCAGGGCATCGGCCGGGGTGGTACCCAGCTGCCTGGTCGTCTCCTTAAACAACGCAGCCTGCTCGTCATCAACTCGCGTGGCAATCTGCATGCTCATAGCCACTCCTTATTGCTATTTACTATCTTTTTGCACCAAATTGTATCAAATACTTGACTTCAGAGTGAAGCCCCCGCGTTCCAAGGCCCTTGTCTATACTGTAGACAGTTGTTCTTCATATGTGAATCGCCCGATATGACTTTGGAGCGGGCTTGTGATTGGAGGGGCCGGATATGACGAGTTACGTGCTGCGGCTCTATGATGATCCGCTGCTCCGGTTCGATGCGTCGTATGGCGAGGGCCTGCTGGCGGGCAAGATCGAGGCGCATGTCCGCTGGTTCGATGAGTCGAAGCGCGCGTTGCTGCCGTTTCCGTTGGCTCCGGAGCCGGATAATGCGAAGCTGACGACGTGGCTGGAGCGGCGCACGATTCCGAAGAATCGTGAGTTCGCCACGCAGGTTCTTGCGCAGGCGGGGTTGAGCATTGCGGATACGCTGGGGATCATCGACCTGTGCAAGGGGCTGTCGGTCAACGATTCGTTCTGGGCGGAACGCGACGGTGAGAACCTCAAGTTCGCGGACATCAACCTGTATGACAATCCGTTGGACGAGACGCTCGCCATCGTGGCCTACACGGGGTATACGTCGAGCGAGAAGCATGCGATCGGCCTGTCGAGCGAGTGGACGACGGACGGCCAGTTCCCGAAGGCGTGGCGGCATACGGAACGTGGGCTGGAACTGTGGAAGGCGGGTTCCGAATGGTATGCGAACGCCGGTTTGGAACCGTATTCCGAGTATCTCGCCTCGCAGCTGGCGCGCAGGCTCGGTGTGAATGCGGTCGACTACCGCATCGCCCGTTGGAAGGGCAAGCTCGCGTCGGTGTGCGGTTCGATGAACTCAAAGGACGTGTCGTTCGTGCCGTTCTATGCGGCGACGCAGCTGGCGTCGTTTCCGGAGAGCCTCGCCGCCGCACGCGCCGTGTCCGAGGAATCGTTCGAGGCGATGCGCACGATGCTAGTGTTCGACGCGCTCATCGTCAATCAGGACCGTCACGCCAACAACCACGGGTTCCTGCGCGACAACCGTACCGGCCGGATTCTGGGTCCGGCGCCGTTGTTCGACCATAACATGTCGCTGTTCAAGAACGACATGCGCGCCGACTGGGAGGGCGGCGCGTGGATTCCGCAGGTACTGTCCGAACGTCAGCCGGCAAATTCTCGTATGACGTTCCGCGACCAGTGCGCGGCCATCATGGGCAGCGCGCAGCATGAGATGTTGCGCAAAACGTTGGACGTCACCTTGGAGAACGACCCGGCTTACCCGCTGGAGCCGGGCCGCATCGAGGCGTTGAACGACTACCTGCACGCGGCCGCACGATCCCTGCTCGAACTGCCGGTGGTCGACGAGTCGAAGCTGTCCGACCAGCTCGATGCGTTGCAGCCGTCAATCGAACACGCTCCTGTCATCCTCAACGAACGACTGTTGCGATAGACCAAACCGGTCGAGTTCGCCAATAGAAAGGACCTTCCGGGTTGCGCACTGTGAGGAGGCGTGGAAGGCTGCTATTGACTTGAATCCTATTATGCAACCGTGACTGCGTGCCTGTTCATGTTCCAGTCCGGTTGTGTGATGGACAAGTGCGGTATGAAGGCCGTTTCCGAATCAAAGTCCGATTGCTTCGCTCATCGGCGCATACCATATCTGGGACGTCTGGCAGGTCCGCACCCGCCTCGACGGGTACGGCAAAGCACGCCGATGTCGCCGATCGGCGAGATCGTCAACGGCAGGCGGCGCATCACCACACCATGGCATGGCGGCTCGGCATGGCGGCTCGGCATGGCGGCTCGGCCAGGCGCTCGACACCACGCCCGAGTTCTGGGCGAACCTTCAGGCCGACCACGATCTGCTGACCTTCGACCCCAGCACCTTGGACGACATCCGCCCGCTCGTGGAGGCCTGACGCCGGGGCGATTGATCCAATGACCACCATCGTCGTACGTGCGATTACAGTGGTCGTTTTCATATCTACGGTACGGGGATGACGTGAACGGCCAACATCACCATGATTGATGGCGGCCGTTCACGTATCCACACATGGTTTTGATGTCTCAGCTGTCCAGAGCGAAGGTGATGGAATCCCGTCCTAGAACCGCCGCGTTACGTGCGCGACTGGCGGCAGCATCGCGGTGGCCAGGGCGAACGTCACCGCCAGGACCGCGCCCGCCGGGTAGACGCTGTACGCCCAGCCGTATGCGATCTGTCCGAGGGGCTGGGCGCACATGCTCGCGGAGAGCGCGAGCGACATCACCTTGCCGGTCATGTTCTCGGGGCAGCCCATCTGGATCGCCGGCACGGCGATGAGGTTCGCGAGGGTGATGGCGATCATGGTTCCGCAGGTGCTCGCCGTGAGCACCGCGAGTCGCATCACTCCACCTGCGGGAATCGTCATGGCGAGCGCTTGGGGCAGGATGGTGAGCGAGAAGGCGGCGATCGCCATCGGGAATCGCCGCATGGACAGCGACCTCGCGATCCGCCCACCGACGAGCGCGCCGAGCAGTCCGGATGCTCCCACGAGACCATATGCAATGCCGTACGCCGTGGAGCCGAACCCCAGTACGGTACGCGCCATGTAGGGGAAGCCGACCTCCGCATACCCCGTCACCAGGAAGTTGAGCGCGGCGCAGATCAACACCAGATGCAGCACATGAGGACGTTCGCGGGTGAGGAAACGTCCGGCCGCGCGCAGGTCGTCAACCGCGGTGACGCGGCCGGCGTCGCCGCGGTCGGGAGCGCCGAGCTGGATGAAACACTCCACGACGGCGGCCGCACCGAACCCCACGATCGTGATTCCCATCATGGGCATCGCACCAACCGCCGCGTACAGCACGCCGCCGAGCACGGCGGGAACGAGCGTGCTCGTCTGGTTCACTACGTTCACCACGGCCATCGCGCGACGCATCACATCCTCGCCATGGGAGCGGAACATCTGCGGCAGCGCCGCCTGCACCGTAGGCGTCTCCATCGCGTCAAGCACGGCGAGCACCACCTGCATCACGGCTATCGCCGCCAGATTGAAACCGGCGGCCGAAAAGATCGCCGCGCAGACGAGCACCGTCACGGCGGAAAGCGCGTCAAGCGCCACCATGACGGTCCGACGGTTCGTACGATCCGCCATCACGCCGCCAAGGGGCGAGAGCAGAATCGTGGGCAGGATACTTGCAGTAAGAATGGAGGCGAACGCCGCCGCCGAGCCGGTCTCGTCAAGCACCCACATGGACATGGCAAACCGCAGCATAAGGTTGGCGAAGAGCGATATGCCGAGACCCGCGACGAGCAGGCGGAAGTCGCGTGTGCGAAGAGGATCAGCGGCTTGGCTTCTTTGTGGTTGGGGCGTGCATTCGTATGCGTTCGTCATCGTGGATTCCTTTCTTGTGATTGGCCACGGCCATTTATACAAACCGACCGTCGGTCTGTTATTGTGATAACAATACGCCCAAGGAAAAGGGCGCGGAAGCGCTTCGACATCTGTGGCATCAGGATGCGCAAGATGCGGCGCACCCGGGCGCGTCTCCTATGCGGACGCTGTATCCTCTTCCGGCGTCAGGGCCGTGAGCTCTTCGGTCGTCCGCAGGATGAGCGTCTCGTCGAACACTGGCACGCCGATGGCGTCGAGCATCGTGGCGAGGCAGCGGATGCGGTGTTCCATGCCGGCATGATCGGCGGGGTAGAAGCAGGGCATGAGCCAGTAGTTGCCGAGGAGCGAGAGCAGTTGCGCCGCCTCCTCGGGGTATGCCGTGGGAATGGAGCCGTCCTGCACGCCCATATCGATGAGCGAGCGGAAGGACTCCGGCAGTCTCGTCGACCAGAAGCGCATGTTCGCCGTAAAGAACGCAGGATCCTTGAGCAGCGCCAGCTGGGAACGGACCAGGTCCAGATGATCGGGGGCGTCCACAGCGGAAACGATGAGCGCGCGCAGCTTCTCAAGCGCACTCATGTCCTTGCGCTCGATGAGTTTGTCGAGAAGACGCGCGGTTACGGCCCACTCGTCGGCGTTCAGCTGGTCGAGAATCGCCTCCTTCGATTTGAAGTGGTGGTAGAGCCCGCCCTTGGACAGTCCCAGGTCGTTCAGGATGTCCTGGATGGACGTCTTCTCGTAGCCCTTTTCAGCGAAGAGCCTGCGGGCGGAATCGAGGATTCGTCGTTCGGTGTCTCCGGAATGTATATCGTGCGCCATGCGGATGGCCTGCCTTTCGTTCATGTCCTCGTCAAGCATACAGACCGTCGGTCGGTCTGTCAAATGATCGAGGAAGTCACCCCTGCGATGCGATTGAATATCCGCGGCAAGGCGGGACGAAGAAGACCGGTAAGACGCCGAGTTCAAGTTCAATATAAGCCACTGAGCTTGTTGAGTATGGCGAAAACGGCGTGATTCCAACGGTTTCAGGTTATCCGGAACGCTGGAAACGCCGTTTTTCGTGTTTTTTGAACGCGCGGAAAATGGCCGTTTCTGCCACGTATCGGGCCGTTTGTGACACCGTTTGAGTACCTTTAGAGTACCCTTGCGGGACCGCATCCGGAGACACACTCGAAAGGGCGCTCCCGACAGAAGGGAGCCGACATGGCAGCCAAACGACGCACGCCTGGAGCCGGAAGCGTGTTCAGGGACGCGAACGGCGTCTGGCACTTCCGCAAGGACCTCGGCAAGGACCCCGCCACCGGCAAACGCCGCATGATCCAGGCCAAGGGGCGCACCAAGGCCGAAGCCAGGGAACGTTTCGACGCCAAGATCGCCGAGCTCGAACGCACCGGCCTCATGCCCGGCGCCAAATCCCCGTACCTCAACGACTACGTGGAACGCTGGCTGGAGGACTACCGGCTTCGCGTCAAGCCCACCACCTATCGGACGCGGGCCGGCCGCCTGCATGCCTGCTGCCAGGTCATCGGCCACGTGCGCCTCGCGGACCTGACTCCGGAGCATGTCCGCAGTTGCATGCGCGTGCTGGGGGAGCGGCTCGCCCCCTCCACGCTGAAGGACCATTTCGTCAGCCTGAAGATGGTGCTGGACGACGCCGAACTGGAGGAGCTGATACCGGTGGACCCGTGCAGGAAGGTGCGGCCGCCGCGCGTGGAGCCGACACCGGTGTTTTTGTTCAATAGGAAGTTGAGGTTTTAGTCACGAAGGTTTTTCGGGTTTAGGCGGAAAGGCATGCCGACCACCCGTGGGCCTTAGCCTGATGGTGCTTCTAGTTCCATTCGGGAAAGGTCCGGAAAGGCAATGATCAGCATGCCCCAAATACAGTCTATCCGTTCGCGTCGCAGGAACGGTGAGTCCATCGCCTCGATAGCGCGCAGCGAGAGGGTCAGCGAGCCGACCGTGCGCAAGTATCTGAGGGTCGACGACCTATCGGCCAGGCCGCCCGTGAGGCGACGTCGTGGTTCGGTGATCGACGAGTGGCTGCCCATGATCGAGGGCATGCTCGCCGAGGACCGGGAGACCTGGCGCAAGCAGCGGCATACCGCGACCCGCATCCATGAGCGGTTGCGCGACGAGTACGGGGCCGGGGTGTCGTTGTCGACGGTGACCCGGACCGTGGCGCGGCTCAGGCGCGAGGCCGCGGCGGAGCGGGAGGCCGGTTTCCTGGACCTGTCGTGGCATCCGGGCGAATGCCAGGCGGACTTCGGCCAGGTCGACGTGCGCTACCGGGGCGTCGTGACGCGAATGCGGCATTTCGTGTTGGATTTCCCGTACTCGAACATCGGGCCGAGCCAGCTGATGCCCGGGGAGAACGCGGAGTGCACGTGCCAGGCCCTCAGGAACCTATTCGAATGGCTGGGCGGGGTGCCCGAACGCATCGTGTATGACAACGCCGCCGGCGTCGGACGCAAATGGTTCGACAGGATCCGCCTGACCCGCCTGTTCCAGGCGTTCCAGGCGCACTACGGGTTCGAGTACACGTTCTGCAACCCGTACTCGGGACACGAGAAGGGCGGCGTCGAGGCCCGGGTCGGGGCCGTGCGCCGCAGGCTGTTCGTGCCGGTGCCCGGCGTATGGAACCTCGACAGCTTCAACCTGCGCCTGCCCGGCCGCTGCCTCGAACTGGGGGACAAGGACCACTACAGGAAGGGCGAGAGCCAGACCGGCCTGTTCGACGAGGACCGAAAGGCGCTGCTGCCCCTGCCCGCCAAGCCGTTCGACGTGGTCACGTGGACGAGGATGAAGGCCGACAAATACGGCAACATCACCGTCCAGGGCCGCCACCGGTACGCGGCCGGGCCCGAACACGCCGGCCATGAGATGATCGTCGGCCTGAGGGCCCTGGAGGTGGAGATCCTCGATGCCGAAGGCAAACGCGTGGTCACGCATCCGAGGTCCTACGGGGACAAGCCGACCGACAGCGGCGACCCGTCGAGCCAGCTCGGGCTGTTGTGCGACCGGCCGGCGGCCTGGCGCAACAGCCGGGTGCGCGACGCGATGCCCGACCCGCTTCGCGAATGGATCGACGCGCAGGACGAGGCCACGCGGCGCGACAGCCTGCGTGCCCTGCTGCACGCCGACGGCGAGAGCGGCTGGCGGGCGGCCGTGGCCGGCATGCCCGGTGATCCTCGAATCCACCGGAGGCACGGACCGGGCCGGGGTATGTCTGGCCGCGGCACGCCACGCCTCGGGCCTGGGACCCGTGGCCTACGACGACCCCGTGGACCTGAGCGAATACGACATCGCCTACACCAAGGAGGACGAGTGAACCAGAAGAACGGACGGACCGACCCCGGCCCGCTGCGCGAGCGGGCGAGGAGCCTGTTCATCTCCAAGGCCACCATCGACGAAACGCTCGAATGGGCCACGCCCCGCCAACTGGACGCCATCGACCGCATGCTCGCCACGGAACTGGCCAACAGGGAGGCCTCCAAACGGGCAAGGCTCATGCGCCAGGCCCGGTTCCCGGTGCCCAAAAGCCTCGACGGCTACGACTTCGCGAACGTGCGCCTGCCCGACGGATATACCAAGGAGCAGCTGACCGGCCTCGATTTCGCGGCCAAGGCGCAGGACCTCGTGTTCTACGGCAAGACGGGACGCGGAAAGACCCACCTGGCCACCGCCCTGGGCATGCTCGCCATCGAGCAAGGCAGGAGCGTGAGGTTCCGGCAGACCGCGGAGCTCGTGCTCCAGCTCGGCAAGGCCAAACGCGACGGCGCCCTCGACAGCCTGCTCAGGGACCTCGCCCGTGCCGACCTGATCATCCTCGACGAGTTCGGCTACGCGCCCGTGCGCCTCGACGGGGCCCGTCTCCTCTACCAGATCATCGCCGGCAGCTACGAACGTCGCAGCATCATCTTCACCACGAACATCGAGTTCAGCAAATGGGGGACGATCTTCGCCGACGACAAACTCGCCGCCGCGATCATCGACCGCATCGTCCACCACGGACGCCTCATCGAATTCACCAGCCCCAGCCGACGCGTCAGCCAAGCCCTCATGTTCGGCAAGACGGACAACCAGTAAAACAAACCACCGGCCGGCACTCCTCATGCCGAAAACCGAAAAAAATTAGTGACGAAACACGAAACACCGACTTGACTAAAAACAGGCGGAGCATGCAGCCCAGATAGCGTTCCGGCTTCAGGCCCTTGGGACGCCACCAGCCCCACAACGCCGGCGGCAGACACACCACGAACAACAAGTACGAGCCCAGGTCGGGCTGGTCCAGCATCAGGAAGAACATGGCGACCTCGCCGCCTCCCAGAACGAGCATGAGCGCCGAGGCGGCCAACTGCCGCCATCCCATGCCCCACATGACCTTCGCCTCCACGCTGGCGATCTCCGCATACACGCGCATCTGCAACGCCATCAAGCTCCTCCTTGAATCCCTATCGCGCTCACTCGCCGCCCGCGATCGCGCGGCTGACACGTTGGGAGACCGCGATCACGAAGAACAACAGGATGCCCGCCATCAGCAGGTTGCCGAAATTGCCCGTCACCCACGACACCATCCCCGACCCATCGCCCTCGGGCAGACGCACCGCGTCGATCACGATGCGCTGATAGAACACCAGGCACACGAACACGCACACCGCGTTGAGCGACGTGCGCGCATAGGCCTTGAAATAGCCCACACCCACCGGCCTGGTGTCCTCATGCACCAGCAAGGCGAACGGCAACGACTGGAACGCGGTCAGGGTATACAATTCGATGAACCTGATGTACAGCACCACGGTGAACACCACCGCCGCGAGCTGCGAGACCAGCCACGGAATCGCCAACAGAAAGAACAGCGCCGCCTGCCCCATCATGCCGGCGTCCTTGACCTGTTCCCGCATCAGATCGCCCAGCTGACCGCCATCGCCGGCCGTATCGAACGACAATTGCGAGGAAGCACCCTGCATGAGGAATTGGGTGGCCGAATCGAACGCACGCAGGAACAATCCCGCATTCTGAACCGCCAGAAATACCAGCGCGACCTTGAACAACGTGCCCGCCACAATCTTCACGCCCAACTCGCGGTCGGACTCGATGCGCGTGGAATTACGCGCCAACTCCAAGGTGAACACCACCGCCAGAACCACCGAGGTCAACGGCTTGACCGCCACGTCATGCACGTTCACGGCCAACTGGTAAAGCGCCGGATTCCACGTCTCTGGCCCCTGCGACAGCATGCCAGTGGCTATCGAACCGGCACCGCCGCCCCCGATCATGTTGAGCATCGCAACGATGAAATCCTCCATGCCGGGATCCCCGATGCCTCAAACCGGCTCAGCCCATCGCCACGGCGCTGAAGATCTGCGCCGCCGCGATGATCATGCCGCCGCCCACGATCTGCCACAGACCCGACTGCGTCTGCGGCCCGTTATGATCCTTCAAACCGCCACCGAATGTCACCGCGCCCCACACCAGCCACAGGCCGCCGCCGATCGTCGCGAACTTCACGAACAACTCCAGCACCTGGTTCATCAAATCCACAGCCGCACTCCTCCGCACAGGAACGGCACGGCCCACCGCCATGCCCACGCATACGGCCATCCTCGTGCAGTCCCGTGGAATCAGCGGCGGACAAATTCACACAGCATTCGTTCAGCATACTTACAGAAATAGGTAAATCAAGACGCTATAGTATTCGCCAAAAGATGCCCGGGAAAGGGAAAAGAATGCAAAATAACGACCAGCAGCAGAATGATCTTTGGATTAAGCAATCTCTCGGCGCTGCTTCAAACTGGGAAGAACTAGACGAAGCCGATCGAGTCTCCCTTCGGAAAGCAGCAGCATGGTACGCAATCATCGCCATCGGATTAGCTATTGGTGTGGGGATTCTCTCATTCACCATTCTGCAAGACGGCGCAAAGGCTACACTCGTGACTTCGTCGCTCGCCATCATTGGCGCGGTCTTTCCTGCGATAGAAAAAGTCGTGTCGGGATCGATGGAATACTTTGAATCAACAAACGAGAAACTTCATGTTGCAAAACTTAAATTGATGCGCAGTTATTTCAACCTATATGCATTGATTCTGGTCGGTGCTGCGCTTCTCGATTTCATTGCCGCAGCATTCCTCGGCCTGTGGCAATAACGTTTGGAGATGACGTGAAATGGCAGATGACATTTGCCGAATTTGCGGTAAAGAAGGGCCGCTGAGCTTTGAACACATCCCTCCTCAATCTGTGGGTAATGATCACACGGTGAAGCTCTATTCAGGCGTTGACGCCGTGAAGAGCAGCTTGACCGGGCAGGATGACATGGAAGGCCTGAAGTATCGGCAATTGCAAAGAGGTCAAGGATTCAAGACGATTTGCAGCTCATGCAATAGTTATCTTGGTCAAAACTACGTCAAGCCATTCAGTGAGTTCTATCGTGCAACTGGACAGCAAATCCTTGTCTCTGACTTTCAGGAAGGGGATAAATCCATTCATTTCAAGACAGATAGGCTCATGCCTCTTGCATTTGTGAAGCAGGTGATGTCGAACTTCTGTGTATCAGCTGGTGATATGCATGACTGTAAGGACTATCTCTTGGATAGAGAGAGCACTGTTTTCCCAGCGATACAGACTCCATATGTTTATAGTCGATAACCTGCGTGAACAAAAGCTGTTCACCGGATGGATGGTTCCCATATTTGCGGATTACACGTGCTGCAAAATGGCATGTATCAGGATACCGCCATTCGCTTTCACTTTGTTTGATCTCAGTTCTAGTAATAAGGTGCCTGAATGGCCAGGCAACATAACCGATTTAGCTAGAGTGCCGTGGGGAGAGAAACCTGGCATCGAGTTTCACTTGCCAGTGCTTAAAGCAGCGAATCATAGTCCGCTGTCATGGGGGAACGTTGGCTAAAGCCGATGGGGAACAGACGAAATAGGCCCGCAGGACTACGCCTGCGGGCCTAGTATGCACTGCCCCGTTTTGCCGGGACAGTTGCATGGTATCACCGTCTAACTGCCAACTGGAATACGAAAGTTGGCTCTAAGCAGCAGATGGGTAGTTGTTATTAGTTCATGGGCGGCTCCTTGGGATTGATAGTGGTGACGAGTTGGGCGAAGTCCGGCTCGGGGCCATCTCCATCGGGACTGCCATCACGGCCAGCGCCATCATCATTCGCGTCGTTCTCGTGCCCGGTGTGGCGGCCGTTGGCGCGGGTGAGGCGGATCGCGGCGGTTGCACCGGTGCCGAGGAGTGCGAGGACGAGGATGACGGCGATGAGGCCGGCGATGTTGGTACCGGTGGTCGCCAGGTTGTCCTTGGGCTGGTAGCCGTTCCAGTCGTCGGTGTTGCTGGTCACGGTGGTGTCCGCGCACAGGGTTCGCCCGTCGATCTCCACCGCGTCCTCGGGCAGCTTCTCCTCGTCCTTGCCGTCGAAGGGGTCGGGGTCGGAGACGATGCATTGGACGAGCGGCGTGCCGGTGACGATGGCGCGGTCGGTGTGATGCTCGTTCACATCACTGAGGGTGGCCTTGACCTCCACGCTGTCGCCAGGCTTGAGGATCAGCGTCTGCCAGTCGTCGGGATACTCGAACTCGCCGATTTGGCCGTCGCCGGCGACGAGCTGGTCGGTAAGGTTCAGCTCGCTTGCCTTGAACCAGGGGCCTTCGCCGGTGTCGGGGTCGGTGGGCGATGCGTTGGTGATGGTGAACACGATGCGAGCATCGCTCCCGTTCATGTTCAGCGCCTCGTCAACGGTGTCACGGTCGCCGTCGGGCCAGCCGGAGTGCTCGTCCCATTTCTCGATGGTGAGCCGGGGCGTCATGTCGGGCGTGTGCGTGGTGACGGTGTTCGAGGGCCGTTCGACCCCGTTGATGGTCTCGGTGAACCGGTTGGCCACGGGACCGCCCACGGCGATGCGCTGGCATTGGATGAACGTGGTCCACGCCTGCTCATGCTCGGTGTCGGCCGACACGAGTCCAAGCATCAGCTCCGTGGCGCGCACGGTGACCACGCCGTGCTCGTCGGTGGCGAGCTCGAAGAGTTCTCCGCCGAAACGGCTGGCGTCGAAGTCGGAGCCGGCGATGCGTTCGCCCCGCTCGGCCAAGGTCTCGCCGTCCTTGATGAGGTCGCGGGCGGCGTAGACGGCCCATTGACCGGTGAACTTGTCGTACCGGGTGTCGAGCGGGTCGCTGATGGACCAGTCGGAGACCTGCGGATAGGCGCGGTCGGGCGGCAGCGTGGAGCTGTCGAGCCGGTAGAGGAACAGGCTGTTGAGATAGATGCTCTTGCCATCCACGCTCTGCCCGTCCACCTTGACCACGACATCCTTGGCCGGGTTGATCGGCTTCAAGGGGTTGGAAACCTGGTTGGTGTCCTTGCGCACGTCGTTGACCAGCTGGGTGGCCGTGTTCGTGACCACGTAATCGTCGGTGACCTTGATGACGGTCATCGGCAGCGTGACCTCATACGAGGTGCCCAGAAGCGACTGGTCGATGGCCGGGTCCTTCAACGGGTCGTGGTCCTTGTCGCCAAGCGCGGCGTAGATCTTGAGATCGGCTGGCTGGGGGTCGCCCTTGATGGTCTCTCCCGTCGCCGGAACCTCGGTGTCAACGGTTTTGGCGAACACGTATGCCACGCCGTCGATGGCTTGGATGTTGAACCGGTCGGTCATACCCCTGCCGTTGGCCTTGTCGGTCACGGTGATATGGTTCTCGTCGAGTTCGAGGTATTCGTCGTCCCAGTCATCGACCATGCCCAGCCGCCACACCTTGTAGGCATGGTTCGTCTGCTTGGCGTCGAGATTGATCCGATAGTAGATGCGGTCTCTGAGCAACGCGGTCTTGCCGTCGATCGAAATGGACGGGTCGGCCTGGGTGTCCTCCTTGCCCGGCTGGAAGTCGGGCGGATCGTTCCATACCTTGTTGCTTGGCGTGACCGAGTTGTTCAAGGTCAATGCCCACCGGTTGTCAACCACGGTGTCAGCCGGGGCATCCTCGGCCACGACGCCCTCGAACCTGATGATGATCCTGGGATTCGCGCCCGCCAGCCAGTTCGCCCGCACATAGTCGTCGGCGAACACGAGACGCACGGCATGGTTCGCGTCGTTCCACTCGCTGCGGTACTGGCTCTTGGGGATGAACTTGCCGGTGGTCAGGTCGGTGACCTCCAGGGTCTGCTTGTCCGGCTGGAAGTGCTCGTCATACGTGTCGGTGACCGCCACCTCGACGATAGTGTAGGCGAGACTGTCGGGCAGGTGCGGCTGGGTTTCCAGACGGTATTCGAGACGCTGGCCGGGGAAGACGATCTTGCCGTCCACGCTGTCCTGGGCGCCGCCTTGGGAGGATTCCCCGACCACATCCTTGACCACGGACGGCACGTAACCGCAGACCTTCGGCTCGTTGGTTTCGACCGTGTGGGTGTTGATGGTCTGCGAGCCGGCGTTGGTCAACTCCGCGCCGTTCTTGCCGGCGGTGCAGAACGTGATCTCGTCGTCCGCTTCGGTGCCGAAGTCATCGCGCACCTGGCCCGCCCCGGCCCCGTTGGCGTAGTTCGCGCGGCCGGGCACGAGCATCGTGATCTGCCTGGCCTTCGCCAAGCCCTTCAGTCCGGTCAGGTAGGAGGCCTTGGCCGTGGCGGTGACCACGGTGCCATCGATCGTGATGTCCCACTGGTCGGTGATGTCACGGCCACGGTTGGCGATGTCGCTCACGCTGCTGGCACGATCGGTGCCCGCGTCCGCCTCGTACACTCGGACGTTCGCCGCTTCATCGGCGTCGAACAGGTAATCGGCGGCTGTCCAATCATCGACCAAGGTGAGCGTCTGCGGAGCCTGGATCAGGTTCGCCGGCACGGTGCCGTTGACCACGGAGGCCACGCGGTCTCCGTCGAGGAACACCTTGCCGTCGCCGCCGGTCTGGTTGGTGCGGTCGGGGTCGATCACGGCCTGCCACTTGCCATTAGTGTCGAGCATGATCCAGCTTTTGTCGGGATTGGGACGCCAGGTGTCGAACTCGCGTTCTCCCGCGTCGGCCTCGGGCAGCTGGTTCCACTTGCCCCACGCATGGTCGCTGATGTTCTGGTAATCGGATGGCAGGCTGACGGTCACATCGAAGCCGAACACATACTCGTGGTCGAACGGCATCATGCCCTTGTCGGCCGAACGGACCGCGCTGACCGTGTTCGATGCGCGGTCCCAACCGATCTCGAACTCGTTGGAGACATCGCGATTGTTGTCGGTGGCGTCCACGAGCGTGAAGCCGTCCACCGTGTAATCGACGCCGTTGGGTTCGATCACGTCCCTGAAACTCAGCTCGTAACCGCCCCGGCCGGTCCCATACGTGATGGTGGTGCGGTTGGTCATTCGGTCGGCGCTGACGCCTTCCTCGATGCTTTTGACCGGATCGGCCGGCGGCACGGCGCTGACCTTCCAGGTCTCCGCCGGATCCCGGTCCGTGGTGTCCACGGCCGCCTGCATGCTTCCCTGCCTGGGCACTTGGATGTCGATCCAATATGTGCCCTCGGCCCAGGAATCCATGCCGAAATCACCCGGCGAGGCCAGGTTGTCGATCACGGTGTCGCCGCTGTTGGCGAAGCTGATCGGCTTGCTTACGCTGCCCGTCGGCGTGTAGGGGCCGCCATCGTAGTGCACGATCGCGGTGCCGTGCAGGGTCTCCTTGATCGACGAGCCGCCGTTGTTCGCGTGGATGGTGTCGCCGACCGGCGTGGTCGAGCCGACCTGTATGTCGGTCTGCTGGCGGTGCGAGGTGGTGACGGTCAACGGATAATCGACGGGCGGCTGGTTCTTGGCCAGCATGACCACACGGAACGAGGCATCGGGATTGGCGTTGATGGAATCCTGCACCAGGCTATCCACCGAACGCACGCCAAGCCGATCGGTCCACGTGGTGCCGGTCGTGTACGACTGGCCTTGGTACTGGTAGGTGCCGCGCCCTTCGGCGGCCCATTGGGACTCCCAACGCTGACGCGCGTTCGAACTGACATAGGAACCGCTGAACACGCCGTTGCCGAGGCGCGCGTAGCCGACAGCGACCATCCGGCATTCCGCGTCACCCTCCCCGGTGTATGAGGCCTTGCACTCCGAGATCGCGTCGGCAAGGATGGCATTCATATCCACGAACTGATTCGACCCATCCTCCAAATCGGAAGACAGGGTGGTGCCCGAATCACGTATCGCCTGCTTCATGCCCTCCAGAGTGGCGGGCCAGGAATCCTTGTAGATCCAATGCACGTCGGCGGTCTGCGATGGAACCTGCCCGCCGGAACCGCCACCGCCCTCGCCGGAACCGCCACCACCGCCCTCGGCGAACGCGGCTGGCGCCAGATATCCCAAGGCCAACGCCCCTGCGGTCAGGGCAGCCATCAGCATCGTGCGCCTGCTCTTCTTCCCACCTGACATACGTATCCGTCCTTTCAGTCGGAAGCGCCCCATGATGCGCTCCCTCCCGTTTCACACGGATACGGAAAATGCGGGCGACCATTCACGGCCGCCCGCATCCTTCCTTGTCCCTGGAAGAAGAACGCACCGGCGGGCCTTCCGCCGGGACGCCTTTCCCAGCTTCCCCCTGCCAGCCGTAGCCAGCGGCGGACAACTGCAATCGCATGAAACGGTTTAATGGGACTATCTGCCTTTCTTTTCTGATATGTGTGCCTTTTGATACGCTATTGGCTTAGTTACCGGCTGGAGGTTCGGGCTGAACCAGTAAATGAAGAGGGATGAATGGCGGGAATTGCATTTTTTGATATCGACGGAACGCTCACATACGGCATTAGCTCTGGCGCATTTATTGCGGACCGGTTGGGTACCGGCGACAGGATGCGAGATGCAGAGGATCGATACGCACGCGGTGAGATCGGAAATGACACGGTATGCGATATTGATGCTCGTGGATACACTGGCCATCGGGTAAGTGAAATTCACGGATGGTTGAACGATCTCCCGCTTGTGCAAGGAATCGCACAGTCCGTTGCGGAATGCAAGTCGAGGGGAATCAAGCCAGTCCTCGCATCCTGCGCTTGGACAGTCGTTTCCGAGAGCCTTGCGCAGAGATTTGGATTTGAAGCATGGTGCGGTCCAGAACTTGCTGTCAAGGATGGCGTGTTTATTGGTAAAACAGCGGCATATGCCGATGAACAAACCAAAGTAACATTCATGAGGCAGCAATGTGAATGCTTGGGAGTTGAAGCTTCGAATTGCATCGCTATTGGTGACAGTCGTTCTGACCTACCGCTGTTCAAAGCCGTCGGTGTCTCGCTTGCCTTCAACGCGGACAAGCAGACACGTGCTGCTGCGACTTTTGCTTTCGAAGGAGCGGATCTATCCACTGCGCTAGCCCGTCTCTTTGAACATTTGCCAGTTGAAAGCTGACTTCAGACTGACAGGCTGCACACTGAGGACAAGATTGGGAACGAGCCTCCCAAAAAGCTTTTCGAGGTCGTATCATTCGTGAGCTTCATGCGTGAACACCTGCGCGGTGGTGCGGTCCACGCCGACTACACGTTGCGTCATGTGGCACATTGCGAAAGCCTGCCCACATTCATCGAGGATGGATGGTGGTGCTGGCTCTTATCAAGAGCAAAGCCGAAAACATAATAAGGAATAGACTGCATCTGTATGTCAGATTGTTTGCTTGTATGAATGCGGGACTTGCAGCCGCACATATCACAGTGGGTGGCTTACGCACTGGCTCCATGCGGATGATGTGTGGAACACTGCCTCAATCCGCGAGAGCCACGCGCATGACCAGTTCACCGTCGTGTTCGCTAATGATGGTGAAGCCAAGCGACTCGTAGAGATGGAGGGCGTTGGCGTTGGTGCGCTGGACCGAGAGGCTGGCTGCGGCGTGACCATCGGTTCGCAGTCGGTCCAGTAACGCCGTCATCAGGCGGTGCCCTATGCCTCGGTTCCGCCAGTCGGGAAGCAAGGATATGGAGACTTCCGGCGTTGCCGTGTCGATGGTACCGTAGCCTGCGGAGTTGTTCGGGAAGATTCTGGCCCATGCGGCACCCACGATTTGCGGACCGTTCGGTAGTCCGGCGCGAGCAACCATGCAGGCATCGTCGGGCCGTCCGAATCCCTCGATATATCGCCGCAATTCCGGCAGCTCGACAACGCTCCTGTCCGGTGCCGGGGTTCCCGGCGATACATGAATCGCCTGATACAGGAACTCGACGAGCAACGGATATTCCTCCGGTCGCATCGCCGTGATTGCGATGGCCGAAGGAACATGAGCCATGTTCGCCTCCATGTGAAGTTTTTTGCCATGTGCTCGCGGCATAATCGGTCGTGTCATACTGGTGTCCTCTTGCTCGGTCATTGCCATCGATACAGCTTCATACGAAAAGGAATGCGTCTTGCCGATATCCAAGTCTTACGAAGGAACGTAAACTCATAGATAGCGTCATGACGCGCATCGCCATCGAATCGATGTGACGGCATTCAGAAACCATTCGTCATGGCTGACTGCGACCAATGCGCCCGCATAGGAGGATAGCGTATTAGCAAGTGCCTGTTTGGAGTGCAGGTCGAGGTGGTTGGTCGGCTCATCCATGATGATGAGCTGTGGCTGTTCAATCATGCCGAGGCACAACAGAAGTTTGCGTAGTTCGCCTGGCGAGGGATTGCCGCCGGCGAGCAGTCTGTCGGGGTCGGCGTTAAGTTGGGCGTAGGCGCTGAGCACAATGGCGCGTTGCTCGTCCGTCAAAGCATGCAAGCGGTTCATTGCGTTGGCGGTATCCATGTCGCTGGAATTTTGGGGAATATAGAGATATGGCATTCTCTCCGAATGCCGCTGCGCTTCATCACGCTCCAGCGCTTCGATCAATCGTCGTATCAATGCGGTTTTACCGCTGCCATTTGGACCGCTGATGCCGATGCGGTCGCGCGGGCCGATGCTCAGCATATCGGGTTGGTCCGCGATGGCGTGGTCGTTGGGGATGCGCGTCAATTCCCTGCGTGAGCTCGGCATGACGTTCATCCAGATGGTGCCGTCGTAGCGTTTGGCCGCTTCGCTGAGGTGAGCAAGTCTGTCGGTGGCGGCGGCGATACGCCCGTCGAATTGCGCGCTTGTCTGTGCGACAGTGGTGCCGATAGCCGGTTTCAGATTTTTCAGGGCTTTGCGAGCGTCGATGTCCTTGATATCGATGCGCATTCCCTGATTCTTCCGCATATCCAGTTCGCGCGCACGCTGCGCCCGCTCCCGCTTGATGCGCTGCATGCGTTGCAGCTCCTTTCGAGTGGACTGTATGGCGGCCGTATCGGCACGTTGATTGTCGCGCATCTGCTGCGCGGCCTGGGTATATCCACCCTGATAGGTGTTCGCCGCCGTGATGTTACGCCCACGCGCATGTCGGCGCTCCAGCATCACGCAGCGCGAACACGTCGCGTCGATCAGTTCGACATCATGGGAGATCACGATGCCTATGCCATCGAACCGACGCATCGCCTGCGTGATGGCTTGGCGCGTCCTGCCGTCCACATGATTGGTTGGCTCGTCCAACACCAGCACGTCGGGATCGCCGGCCAGCGCACAAGCGATTTGCAGCCGCTTGGCTTCGCCTCCAGAGAGAGTCTCGTATCGGTATGCCCAATCGTCGCCGATGTTCAGCGCGTCGCGGATGGCGATGGTCTCGCCCGTCCAATCCGCCACGAAATCATCCAGATTCGTAGGCGTTTCATCAGTACGTTGCGGACAGTAGGCGACTGCCATCTTGCACGGGTTCGGCGAGACTATCCCCGAATCGGGGGAAAGCATGCCGCAGGCGAGTTTGGCCAGTGTGGTCTTGCCAATGCCATTGTCTCCCAGCACTGCGGCCCAGCCGGCCGCGAATGTCGCGGACAGATGTTCGAACAATGGTTCCGGCGCGCCCGGATAGCAGTAGGAAATATCGGTTAGTGTCAATATCTGACTCATGGAAGCCTCTTTCGATAAGGCGCATTAATCAAACTGTGACTATCGAAAAGTGGCGGACTGTGCCATTTATTGCCAAGCTGTATTCAGAAAGCAGTCCTCGTGACGGCACTGAAAGTCGCTATGCTAACGAGAACTTCATCGAATCAGGCATTGCGATTGGTACAATGGCAGATACGCGCGATAATGCGCAGAACACGCGGAATCTCTCCTCATGCAATCCGCCACTGCTCAAATCACCAATGCTCTAAGGCCTTCCTGCTTCGGAACCACCTTGGCATGTCAGGTGTTCCATCAAATTTAGTTGGATTTTACCATAGCAACTATCAATTCCTCAATCCCCCGGATTCAATTTGTAAGTGCAACGCCCGTCTTCGTGTTGGTTGCCTTTGATTGTAGCTTGGCCATCTCCTCGTCCCATACCTCGTTGGGCGTTTTGTAGCCGAGGAGCTTCATGGGGGTGTCGTTGATCTCCCCGACGATCGCGTCGAGCTCGTCCTGCGTGAGATCCT